>Ga0316208_1000025_pt1 | contig 255696 bp, 243 predicted proteins | sample 3monopyrite_MG_FD_204944 | JGI IMG/M metagenome (GOLD analysis project Ga0316208, IMG submission 204944) | Microbial mat bacterial communities from mineral coupon in-situ incubated in ocean water Damariscotta River, Maine, United States -... | ecosystem: Environmental > Aquatic > Marine >...
TGGTTAAGGAAGGTTATTTTTTGGCTGCGAACCTTAATTGGCTCAAACTTTATGTTGGACATTCTATTTCCCAAGAGAAATTTGCGGGGCGTTTGAATGCTTGAATTAATATTTCAGGATCGACTAATTAGTTAACAAAAAACAATGCGCCAGGGCGCAACGAATAGAGATCAATTGAGTCTACACAGTGTTAGGTGTTGAGCCTAAAGGCAACAAAAACACCTAACAATTAATAGCTTAAATGTCCTGTTGTTGCGTAACGCGCAATACGCTATATTTTCCAAATGATCATATCTTTTAAGCATAAAGGACTACAGAAACTTTATGAGTCCGGTAGCACAGCTGGTACATACACGGATGTCGAAAACATTCCTGCCGGTATGCAGTCAGCCGAAAGTCAGCGTTCGAGATCAAGCACAAGCCCGCGTTTGCCGTCGCCATCGACCACTGCAACTTCAGTATAACCAGCAAACGGAAGGCTAAGCAGCAAACAGGGACTGGTGAGCATTTGCGCCAGCATGGCGCCCGGCGGCGGCTGTTGCCAGTCGAGTCTCAGCACAGCCTTTGCCTCAGTCACAATCACGCCTGTATCTGACAACAGCAAGCGGTAACCCGTGGTTGGTCTCTGCCCCATTTCCACCAACAACACCAGCTGCTGTTGAAAATCCACTTCTGCAGCAAACGCCCTGTCGAGCCGCGTTGCCAATGCCTGCAGCGCCTGTGCACTCACAATCCGCGTCACAGCCGCCGAGGATTCATGCCGGCCGCACTGCTGGCCCTGAAACAAAACCGTCGCCGCCAGTGGTTCAGCCACGACCTTCAGCCCTGGCTGACAGGCGCTCAGAGCGATCATCACCGCCACCATTGTCCACTGTTTCAAGCATCCCTTCATAACATCACCGTGGCTGTTTTAGTTTAGGCGAGACCACCGACCTTGACGGGGAAGACAGCGGCACTTCAAATCCAGACAAAAAATCCAACCCGGTCAGATCATTGTCTGGCGTAATTGCCACCGGCAGATCGAGCGCCAGGTAGGCACCACAGGATTCACCCGCATCACAAATAAGGCCATCATTATCCATGTCACTGCCACTGAGGATGATGTAACGCTGACCGGTATGAAATGGCACATTCTGAAATGTATAATCCAGCGCGCCATTTACAAAGCTGCCGGACTGCGTGTCGATTACGCCATTGCTGCTGCTATCAATCAACAAAACATACTGGTAACCAGCATCATTGACCAAACTCATGTCAGCCACCTGGAGGATAACCGGCACCGTGACGGTATTGACCGAGGAGACAATAGTCAGCGTCGCCTGATACGTGCCCACCGCCAGGTTGGTGCGGTCAAGCGTCAAATCATAAACACCCAGTTGGGTCACGGGGTCAACCGTTGCCGCCGCCAGCGTCAACCAGGCAACACTGCTGCCGACACTGCTGATCGTCAGATCACCATCGCCGCCGTTGCTAAGGCTCAGCTGCGCCATGGTGCCGCTGAAGCCCAGATTCAGGGCCTCCGGCACCACCTGCAGACGCGCCGGCAGCACGCCGCCACCACTCGCCAGCCCCTGGGCCGCCGAAACCGCCCTGGCAGCATCAATCAGACCATAGCCAAAGCTATCATCACGTCCGGTCGCACCAATGTCGCGACTCAGATTACCCGCAGCCAACAGATTATCCACCTGGCCCGGGCTTAGGTCGCTATACACCGACTTCATCAGGGCGATCACGCCGGCCACATGCGGCGCCGCCATCGAGGTGCCCTGATAAAACTTGTAGTTGTGGACAATGCTGCCAGAGGAATCATCCCCGGCCGTGCTCAGCACCCCGTCAGGATTACCATCGCCGTTGTCATCACGACCGGTATTGCCGCCCGGCGCAGCCACATCGATGCGGCTGCCAAAATTGGAATACGGCGCCAGATTGGCATTCAAGTCCACCGCACTCACCGAGATCACGCCGTCATAGCTGGCCGGATAGGAAGGCAAGCTGCTGGCTTCATTGCCAGCGGCAGCCACCACAACGCTGCCCGCGGCCCGCACCTGGGTGTAGACATTCTGAGACATCTGGGAATAACCGCCACCGCCCAGGCTCAGGTTGATCACAGCTGCCTTCTGCGCCGGCAGGGTACCTGAATCATTGGCCAGCCCGGCGGCATAAAGCAGCGCCTGATTGATGTCATACAGGGTGCCGCCATTGGCCCCCAGCACGCGCAAGGGCATGATCTTGACGCCGGGCGCCACCCCTGCCACACCGGGGCTGACCGAGACAAAGTTTGTTCTGGCGGCCACCGTGCCGGCCACATGGGTACCATGAAATGAGCTGTCTCCATAACTCGAATCGCCCGGATCATCGGGATTGGCATCGATGCCCGGCTCATTATCATTAGAACTCTGATCATTGAGAATAAAATCGTAGCCGCCATCGGCGCTGAACTGGCCATTCAAATCAGGGTGATTCAACAACACTCCGGTATCCACCACCGCCACAATCACCGCCGCGCTGCCGGTACTGGCATCCCAGGCAGTGGGCAGATTAATCATGCGGTAATGCCATTGCTTGCCATATTCAGCGTCCAACGGGATTTTCAGTGGCCGCTGAATGTAATTGGGTTCGGCGTACAGCACATCCTTTCGCTGCCGCAGCGCTTTGATCGCCTGCAGGGTTTCAAACTTTAGTTGCCGTGTTTGATCCTGGGCCCGAAAGTTGCGCCGCGGCGCCGCTGCCCCCATCAAGGATCGCAGGGCTGCCTGCCGTTGCAACGGCGTATCAGCCAGCTTCAGCAACATCGGCCGTCCCGCTGCTCCGGCCTTGGCCTGCAAGCCCATGGAGGTGACGTCACCGGTCTGGAAGCTGCGTGCCGATGCGCCCTGTTTCATCTGCACAATCACCTCGCCCGGCACAAACTCCTGGTTCAAACTCAGCGTTTCAACCCCGGCGGGTAGCGTCTCCTGCCCTACCACCAGGTTGTAATTCGAATAGCCACGAAAAACATAGACTTCGACGAAATAACTGCCACTGCTGGCAATGCTCAGAAGCTCGGTCTGACCGGTACCGAATGAACCATAATCAGGGTTTGATATATCGACACTGCCGTCATCGTGATAAAGATAGAGGTCAAGATCACCGCTGACATGATCGGCAATATTCAGGGTGATGGTCTGCCCTGCGGCCAGATCCAGCCTGAAAAAATCTGACACATCACCAGCCTCAAATGAAGGACCCGCCGGACCGGCAAATGGTAGATTGGCATAGCCACCCAACAGCACAGGATTGGCGATAGCCTGCGCCATGTCGGGCGTGTCGTTGCTGGTGTATGGGGCGGCGGGATCGTTGCTATCGGCATCCGCCATCATCCCGGTGGCCGCTGTAATCGTGCCCGACAAGGTTTCGGCCGCAAGCACCTCAATCGTCTGGCTGACTGAGGCAGTGGCGCCACCACTGTCTGTCACCACCAATGTCACGAGAAAACTACCTGAGACGGCATAGTCATGATCAGCCTCACGCCCCTGACCCGCCTGACCGTCACCGAAATCCCAGGCATAGCCGACCACTTCACCATCAGGGTCCGCTGATGCCGAGGCATTAAAACGCATTGCCCCCGGACTGGTGCCAAGCACACTGGCCGTGAATGAGGCCAGCGGTGCCTGGTTTGACGCCGCACCACCGCCACCACAGGCCGTCAGCAAGGCAACGCACAGGAAAACCGTTATACAGCGCGCCCAACTACAAAACTGCATACAACCCACCCCGGTCAAATGTGATCCCGCAAATTCTACCTCAAATGCCGCTCTCGCCATAAGCAGGTATGCCCGTCGCCGTTTACCTGTCATTATAAAAGCTGCCTATCTGTTTCGGCGCAAGCCTGCGTAACTTATACTTAAGAAAATCACAACAGTATCCAAGCCATGCACAACAATACCGACCTGATCCAACGCGACCTGAGCCACCTCTGGCACCCCTGCACCCAGATGAAGGACCACGAATGGCTACCGCTGGTGCCGATAAAAAAAGGGGATGGCATCTGGCTGGAGGATTTTGAAGGCCATCGTTATCTCGACGCCGTCAGCTCCTGGTGGGTCAACCTGTTTGGTCACTGCAATCCGCGCATCAACAACCGCATCAAACAACAGCTTGATACTCTGGAACATGTCATCCTGGCCGGCTTCAGCCACGAACCAGTAATAGAGCTGTCCGAACGTCTAGCCGAAATCACACCCGAGGGCCTTAATCGCTGTTTTTATGCCGACAATGGCTCCTCCGCCATCGAAGCCACTCTGAAGATGAGCTTTCACTACTGGCGCAACAAGGGCCAATCGCAAAAGACCAAATTCATATCCCTTGCCAACAGCTATCATGGCGAGACACTGGGGGCGTTGGCGGTGGGCGATGTCTCGCTCTACAAAGAAATCTATGCGCCGCTGTTAATGCAGCCCATCAGCGTTGCCTCACCCGATTGTTATCACCGTGAGAGCGGCGAAAGCTGGTTTGATTATTCGACCCGTATGTTTGCGCACATGGAGGCGACCCTGGCACAGCACGCCAACGAGGTCTGTGCCGTCATCGTCGAGCCACTGGTGCAGTGTGCCGGCAACATGCGCATGTATCACCCGGTCTATCTCAAGCTGTTGCGTCAGGCCTGCGACAAATACGGCGTCCACCTGATCGCCGATGAGATTGCCGTCGGCTTTGGCCGCACCGGCACCCTGTTTGCCTGTGAACAGGCCGACATCTCGCCCGATTTTATTTGTCTGTCGAAAGGGCTTACCGGTGGTTACCTGCCGTTGGCCTGCGTGGTCACCCACGACCAGATCTATCAGGCCTTTTATGACGATTATGAAAACATGACCGCCTTCCTGCATTCCCACAGTTATACCGGCAATCCGCTCGGCTGTGCTGCTGCCCTGGCAACACTGGACATCTTTCGCCAGGACAAGGTCATTGAAAACAACCAACACCTGGCCCAACACATGGGCAGTGCCGTGGCCCATCTACAGGATCACCCCCATGTCGCCGAGGTGCGCCAGCAAGGCATGATCCTCGCCATCGAGATAGTCAAGGACAAGACCAACAAGACCCCTTATCCCTGGCAGGAGCGCCGCGGCCTCAAGGTCTACCAGCATGCACTGGCGCAAGGTGCGCTGTTGCGGCCACTGGGCAATGTCATCTACTTCATGCCACCCTATGTCATTACGCCGGAGCAGATCGACACACTAGCCCGGATTGCCACCGAAGGCATTGAGATAGCAACTAAATAAACTGCATGCGTATTCCGAGAATCTTTACACCCTTCCCCCTTAGCAGCGGCGCCAGCATCGAGCTGGATGAAAATGCCTTTAGCCATGCTGTGCGCGTATTACGTCTAAAACAGGGCGATAGCCTGATCCTGTTCAATGGCGAAGGTGGTGAGTTTGAAGCTGAGCTGATTGAAGTTCAAAAGAAACGAGCCAGCGCACGCATCAATCAGTTTCATAACAAGGATTGTGAATCACCGCTACGGATTATCCTCGGCCAGTGCATCTCCCGCGGCGAGAAAATGGACTACACCATTCAAAAGGCTGTTGAGCTAGGGGTTACAGAGATCGTGCCACTGTTCAGCGAGCGCTGTGGTGTCAAACTCAACCAGGAACGGCTGGAAAAACGCCTGCGCCACTGGCGCAGCGTCATCATCAGTGCCTGTGAACAGAGTGGCCGTAATCGTATCCCCACACTGCACCCAGCAATGGCATTATCTGCATGGCAACAACAACTCTACACCTCACTCAATCTAGTGCTCGACCCCACTGCCACAAACTCCCTGGGCAGCTTGGCCAAACCGGAAAAGGGCGTTGCGCTTTTGATTGGCCCTGAGGGTGGTTTAAGTAATAATGAAATCAAAAACGCCGTTAAGCATGGCTTTAACGGCATCCGCCTCGGCCCACGTATTCTACGCACCGAAACTGCTGGGCTCACTGCACTCAGCATGATTCAACAGTTATGGGGCGATTTGGCCTAAACAGACAGTGAGGTGATAATTGCATTCATTCGGCAGTCGTTAAAAAAACACCCACAGTAATCATTCAAATACCAGCCGCGTGTAACGCTCATAACAATACAACATCCAGCGACCTGTAAGACAACTGAAACAGCCCCAATACAAAGTCATTCACTGTGGTGAAACAGTTGACTCATGCAAGCAAAAGGCAGTAGAAATACATTTCATCAAAACGGCATTGCCATTCATACCAATAGAGGATTAATCATTGTCATACCCGAATCACTCGAAAGAAGCTTATGTCCACGGTTCGTTCGCCACAACAACTCTTCGGCCAACACCCTAGTCTATTCATCATTTCTCGCGGCCATGTGGCACACACTGCAACTTTTACTACCGGCACTCGTCCCTTCCTGGCGTTTTTTTGATTACATCGCAGCCTCACCACGGATTCAATTCACACTATTCAACGCCGCAGACGACACACCACACACATGGCATGAATTTCGTCCGCGTCCAGCGCATGTGCCATTCAAGAAAATGTTAGCTCGTCTGATCTGGAACCCGTACTGGAATGAATCACTATTTTTGGTCAGCTGCGCCGAACGGCTTATAGCCTCACCCACGCAACATAGTGAAGATGAAATATTGAAACGCATTATGGCTGAACTCATGAGCCAACATTCAGTGAACAATGCAATGGCAACACATTTGCAATTTCGTCTCCTGCTTGTCAAACGCAACGGTTCGCAGTTACAACACACCGTCGCTTACTATTCTCGCACCCAGCCATTCGCCAGGCACGCTCTAAAATGAGCCTAAACGATGCCATTCGCCTGACTGAAATATTGCTAGGCTTTGCATTTACCTTACAAAGTATCGAGCACCTCAAATCATTTACGAATGAACGATACCTGTTCATGCCTCGATTGTTGTTGGCCGTGCTGCTCATCATTGGCTTTCATACGGCCTGGGTGGTTTTATTATTATTTCTGTTGAGCCTGGCAATTCTGCATCGTTTTCAAGGCCCCTATAATGGTGGTGCTGATCGCATGGGATTGCTGATTCTGTGCTGTTTATTCCTGGTGCATTTGGCCCCCACACAACGCTGGCAAGAAATTGCCTTCGGTTATTTGGCCATACAACTGGTGTTGTCGTATTTCATTTCCGGCTGGGTCAAGATAGTGAACCCGGAATGGCGCAACGGACTGGCTTTAAGCGATGTTTTTCAATTCTCGGCCTACCCCGTCAGCGAGTCTTTGAGAGCATGGGCCAAATCACCTCGCTTACTCTTTTACGCCTCCTGGGCGGTGATGTTATTTGAATTGGTCTTTCCCTTTTCGCTGCTCTCAAGCACCAGCCTGGGCATTGCCTTAGCTATTGCCGCCCTGTTCCATTTCTCCAATGCCTGTTTTTTTGGTCTGAATCGTTTTTTCTGGGTCTGGATTGCCGCTTATCCATCTATACTCTGGTTTCAACTACGCTTTTTCGCTAGCGGCTGAACACAAGCGGTGTGCTTCACCCCAATCAAAAGGGATGGTCAGCATTGCTTGACCACTACAGGCTGCACGCCTTAGTTGGGTTTTTCCACCCCAGCGAGCACGTCTTTTATAATCCGCAAACTGCGCGGCACATCCTCACCAATAGCAGTTGCTCCTGCCTTGGTGATAAGATCATTGTGCGTCACAGATACATGCCCACCGACAAATACAGGCACATCCAACACCTCAGTTAAATCTGCAAGTTTGTCACGACAGGGCGTTACATTCTCCGGAAAACTGCCGGCCAGGATTACCGCTTCGCTGCCCGAGCGCTCCACGACCTTGGCTAATTCCTGCAGCGGCATGTTCGCACCCAGCAATAGGGTTCTAAATCCCTGCGCCTGAGCCGACAGAGCAAACATGAGGATGCCTAGTTCGTGATACTCCCCCGGCAGACAGGCCATCACCAGCTGTTTTCCCTCCACCGCTTTCATCCCGTGATGTAACCGCGCTCCCAAACGATTGCGCATATAACTGGTAAAAAAATGCTCTTCGGCGATCGTCCCCTCACCGTCTTGCCAGCGTCTGCCCAGCTCATGCAGCGTTGGAACCACAAGCTGCCGCATCAGATCATTCACCGGATATATAGAGAGCGCCTCGTTATAGAGATCATCGAGGCTTGCTTCGTCAAAACGCGTTACCAGCGCAATTGTTTCTTGCTGATAACGATCCCAAACATTGGGCAGCTGTGCTGAACGACTGTCACGCTGAGTCCGCCTCTGTTCAAGAGCGGCCTTGGCCTGACTGATCGATATACCCTGATCCAAAAGCCCGACCACCTCATTAATCAGGTTGACATCGTCCTGACTATATAGCCGATGGCCCGACTCCGTACGGTGTGGTTTTAGCAAGCCGTAACGCCTCTCCCAAGCACGTAGGGTGATGCTATTCACCCCGGTGAGACTGGCTAGCACACGAATCGGCAACAGCCCTGCCGCTTTATCTTGATTGTCGTTTTTATCCGTTCTCATGAAACACCTTTCTTATAAGCATATCGATTGATTGTAACCGCTCCGTTCGATGTTAAGAGCCCTTACGTATAACAATTGTATAAATATTAGCAAAGGAGCGGTGGAGATTAACACCAGGACTGCTCTCCGTGAAGGCGGAAACTCACAACCCAACCTAGTTAATATGTACAAAAATATATAAAAAAAATATAGAAAATTATTTAAGTAATTGTTTTTGTTGAATTTAATAAATAACAGAATTTTAATATCAACCTTGATTTATTATACAAAACATCTACAATAATTTCCAAGGTAAGACGTTACGCCGACCATGTCACTCTAAACAGAACCAAGAGGATCAGGAAAATGAAAACCACTGAAATGAAAAATACAAATCTGGACACAGCAGAAAGAGTTCTACGCATAGCCGTTACCATGGGCTTTATTGCGGCCCTGCTGAACTACAACGGCACACTAGGCTATCTGACCTTGATAGCTCTGTTCGCGATCTACACCGGCATTACCGCTGCCATCGGTTGGGATCCAATCGATGCCCTTATCAATACAGTGAAGTCAGCCAAACCCGTCAGTCGTATTAATTCAAGCCTGGCGCATTAATACGCGGGGTTAACAACCGGTAATCAGTACAAACTATCAATTACTTTTAACTTAACCAGGAGCATACAGATATGAACAACGACACCTACAACATCAGCACCTCCGGCAGAGTTTTCAGAATTGCATTAAGCCTCGGACTGGTCATGGTTACCATCAGTAGTGCTGCACCGCTAGATCAGCTGGTCTATTTGCCATTCATTTCTATCTATGCGGGCATCACTGGCTTTATTGGCGCCGATCCTGTGAATGCATTGATGAACAAAATTAGCGAGAAAATAGCCGCTAAACCCGGTTGTGCCAGTCAGAGCAGCTGGCTGACACAGTAACGAATGATGAAGCTCATATGCGGGTTTTAGGGAGGCGGTGTGCACAAGGTAGTGTTTGCTGTACACCGTTTTTTCGAGATTGCATGATCAGTAGAAGACAACTAAAGGAGCAGGTTATGAAGGCCTTACATATATTAGTCGCATTAGCACTGTGCGGTATCAGTAGCATGGCCATTGCAGATAATTGCCCTGCAGCACTCGATTTCGAATTTAAGAAACTCGCCTCCAAGGAGCGGGTGAATTTATGCCAGGCTTACCAGGGCAAGGTTGTTCTCGTCGTCAATACTGCCAGCAAATGTGGTTATACCTATCAGTACGAAGGGCTAGAAGCCATCTACGAGAAATACAAAGACAAGGGCCTGGTCGTTGTCGGTTTTCCGTCCAATGATTTTGCCGGTCAGGAACCCGGCAATGAAAGCAAGATTGCGACGTTCTGCAAACTTACCTACGGCGTTAATTTTCCCATGTTCGAAAAGAGCCATGTCAGAGGAGCAGATGCCAACCCGCTGTTCAAGCACCTGACCTATGCTGCAGGCAAGGCGCCGGGCTGGAATTTCCACAAATACCTTATCAACCGGGATGGACAGGTGGTAGACAACTTTTCCAGCCGGGTGGAACCTGAGAGCAGTGAAATGATCCAAGCGTTGGAACGCTTAATTTTTTGAGGGCGCCAAAGTGAAGAATCCAAACAAACTTGAACATGAAATCATACTGGAGGTGTTAGAGGCTCCTATTGTGATATTTAGTTCGCAGTTGACCGACGTTCGCAGCCTGCTCACCTGGCTGGAAAACAACAAGTTTGATTTCAAAGAGATCCGCATGGGCATGGGCAGTGAAACGAGTCGCGACTACTTTCACCGTTTGCGTGATATTACCCACTGGCCATATTTGCCGCAGATATTTATTAATGGAAAGTTCATTGGCGGAATTGATGAGCTTATCGAACACCCCCTTTTGCAAGAAGGAACCTTCCACAATGAACTACAATGAAAGTCACAGCATCAGCCTGGGCGTGAGCAGGTGTTTATTGGGTGAGCAAGTCAGATTTGATGGCAGCCATAAGCACAGCCGTTTTATTACTCAAACCTTAGCGCAGCATTTCAATCTTGAGCCTTTTTGCCCTGAGGTTGAGGCGGGACTTGGCATACCGAGGAAGGCCATCCGTTTGGTCAAACGAGGTGAACAGATTAATGCTGTAGCGGTGAAAAATACCGACGAAGATTTCACCACCGCCCTCAAGCAGCAGGCACAGCAGGCGTTATCGCGCACCAACTACCTGAGCGGTTTCATATTTAAAAAAGGGTCACCCAGTTGTGGCATGGAGCGGGTCAAGCTGTATTCAGACGATGGAAACTTAATTGACCAAACACATGGGCTATTTGCAGATGCGGTAATGAAGCACAACCCTTTGTTACCCTGTGAAGAAGAGGGACGCTTAAACGACCCTGGCCTCAGAGAAAGTTTTATCGAACGTGTCTATATCTATAACCAGTGGCAGCAGATTGCCGCTGTGATTAGGCCGGTGGATTTAATCCGCTTTCATAGCCAGCATAAGTTCACGCTGCTGGCTCACAACGAAAACGTCTATCGTCAACTCGGCCGACTGGTCGCATCAGCAAACAGAGATAACATAGGCGACGTCGCTAACAGCTATATTGCTCAGCTAATGCAAGCTATAAAAAAACCAGCCACTGCCAAGCGTCATACCAATGTATTGATGCATTTATTGGGGTTCCTAAAAACTCGAATCAGCGTTACCGACAAACATGAACTGCTGGACAACATCGATCAATACAGAATCGGGCACATCCCGCTGATCGTGCCGCTGACCCTGTTCCATTATCATCTCAAATTGCAGCCGCTGCCCTACTTGAGCCAGCAAAGTTATTTGCGGTATTACCCCGGCGCGCTCAAGCTGCGCAACGCGGTATAGACCTCATGACAAGCATCGTCTGGTTCCGGCGTGACTTACGTCTGAGTGACAATCCGGCCCTGTTTCATGCTGCCGCTGCAGGCAAGGTGATTCCCGTATTTATCCATGACCCCGGCGCAGGTGGGACGTGGTCACCCGGCGCTGGCAGTCGTTGGTGGCTTCACCACAGCCTGAGGTCATTGATGGACGGTATAAAATCACGTGGTAACCAATTAATCATTCGCCAAGGCGATACGGTAGAGACATTAATTGAACTTTGCCGCCAGAGTGATGCGGACACGGTCAACTGGAACCACCTCCATGATCCCCTATCCCTGAGGCTGGACAATCGCCTCATCGCTGCGTTGGATGCGCAAGCCATTGAACACCGCAGTTTCAACGGCAACCTGCTTTTAGAACCAAAAACGGTGCTAAACAAAAGCGCCAAGCCTTACCGTGTCTTCAGCGCCTTTTGGAAAGCATGCCAACAACGTGGACTGTCTTTAGATACCATAGCCGTACCGGACAACATGGCAGCAAATGACACTACCCTGGCGTCACTCTCTCTCGATCAATTGGGGCTGCTTCCCAACATCCCATGGGATAACGGACTGCAGGCCACCTGGCAAGCGGGGGAATCTCAGGCTTATCGCATGCTGGATGAGTTCTGTGAAGAAGGTCTTCAAACATACAGCCAGTCACGCGATTATCCGGCTGTGCCTGGCACGTCCAGGCTATCCCCACACCTTCATTTTGGTGAGATTTCGGCGCGCCAGGTCGGCGCAAAGATTCAAGCGTATGGCGTCTCTAACACTCAGCCTGGAATACTAAACGCATGCGAACATTATCTCAGAGAACTGGGTTGGCGGGAATTTGCTCACTATATATTATTTCACTTTCCCGACACAGCTCACTCGCCGTTCAACCAAAAATACACCAACTTTCCTTATCGCAAAGACAGTCACACCCTGGCCGCCTGGAATAAAGGTCAAACAGGTTTTCCGATTGTTGACGCTGGAATGCGCGAGTTATGGCACACCGGTAGCATGCATAATCGTGTGCGTATGATAGTCGCTTCCCTGCTCACCAAACATGCACAGATTCACTGGCTGGAGGGCGCACGATGGTTTTGGGACACACTGGTCGATGCCGACCTTGCCAGCAACACCATGAACTGGCAATGGGTCGCCGGCTGCGGAGTAGACGCCTCACCCTATTTCCGTATCTTTAACCCTATTAGCCAAAGTAAAAAATTTGATCCCAGGGGGACTTACCTGCGCCAGTGGCTACCGGAACTCAGCCGCTTGCCAGACAGGCATATTCACGCACCTTGCCTGACTCCCGATGAGATTTTAACGGAGGCCGGGATAACATTGGGCAAAACTTACCCCCATCCAATCCTAGATCTGAAACAGAGTCGTGAGCAAGCGCTTACCAGTTACCGACGTCATATACTCCAGCGATCAGAAATCAAACAGTCAGGTGAAGAGTTTACTGATGATCCAGAGTTGAGCGTTTCAGCTCGTTCTTCCTGGTAGAGCGACGACAACAAAAGGCCTGGCGTCAGAATTTTTGAAAGAAACTACTGGAGACACGTGAATTATTGGGTGCCTGTACACCGATCTGGCAGAGTTGGTTAACCGCTACCAACATTAATTCAAAGGGTATCTCCATGAAGGATAACCCTGAATTTCGGGTTATTCCATCTGGCAGTGGAGCTTCTGCCAGGCATAAGGTCATGGCGCAAGGTAGCGTGACGAACAAGTTTTAACACGGCGCCACCAATCATTGGCGGTTCTTGATTGGCACTGACACAAGACGCATAGCCACCAGTTCCAGTTTACCGAGCTAGATCGTGATTAACATAGATAAGGGCATCCGTTTTGAATCCGAGTTTCCTGGAAGCATTTACAAAACGGTTCAAGACCTCTTTGTCGACACTTGGCGATCTCGCCAATAGCCAGAGATAAGACTTATCCGGTCCCGAGACAAACGAGTATTGATATCCTTCATGATCAAACTCAAACACGATATACGCGCCGTAAAACGGACCAAAAAAGGAAACCTTCAAGTAGCCTTCATTTTCACTGTTGACGAAGTAGGCTTTGCCTTCGGCTTCCTGCCACTCATCGTCTTCTATTGAATAACCTCTATTGATGACTCGAACGCCGCCATCTTCGCGCATTGAATATTCAGCAGTGACAGCTTCAATACCACGTTCGAATGAATGATCGAGGCGGGCGATTTCATACCACTTGCCCAGGTAACGTTCGAGTTGAAAGTCTTGAACCGGGCGCACACCCTCAGGCAAGCTAACGCAGCCGCTTAACATTATTGTGAATAAAATCCCCCAAAAGATCTGCATACAATTTGCCCTCTAACTTTGCTGCGCCAACAAACAATTATCACTGGAAGCAAAACGCAAAACCAAATAACCCAATATGCCAGATGCCAGCGATCTAAGCAAAATTAGGACCGCCTTGTTCAAATGCCAATGAACTAATGAATAAAATCATTGTGAAACCGATTCCACAGGGCAAGGAAACTCCATGCAGCTGAATCCAGGTCGCCCCTTGCGGCAACCTGGCGATGCCAGGTTTTATGGCGACCCATGTAAAACCAAAAACCCCTATCAGATTGCCAACAAACAGCCAGGCGGCAATACCGAGCGACACAGAATGAAAGAATGTCTCCAGGCTTAGCCCATCAAATGATACGTCGGTATTCGCAAAAACAAACAACGGCAGGATTGCGTAAGCGACAGCCGGGGGCAGATCAAGCTCCAGTTTTTCCAGCTGAGTCTTCTTATCTTAAGAGTGTTTGGAACTCGACTGCCCAGCAGGACAAGCTCGCCAAGCGCGAAGGCAATGTCAGTGGCCGAGGGAATAACCTAACCCTTCATCGCTACCGAGTCGCCCCAGTTAATAATTGTGTATATCGCTGCCGGGATTGCCATTCCACCCACTGCCGCAATAACGGGCAATATCACACGGGATGGGTCAGACAATTCTCCGTCGAAAAATTCCCGTTTTACTTCCAGACCAATGAGAAAAAAGCAGATCGCCATTAAACCATCATTGATCCACAGCAACAAAGGTTTGGCAATTTCAAATTCACCAATCCTTATTTCAATGGCACCGAAAGATAGCGAACCTATCAGCAGATAACCGCTATTAAATCGCCGCGTCGAACTTGTTTATCAGGACACCATGATGACGAACACTCCTAAGCCTCGCCAACATTGTTCATAAGGCTGGCCTGGAATTTCTACACTCTCACCCGCCTGGCCTCGGCTAAATTGACCCTATTTTCATCCGGCTTAGGAGATTACACACACCATCTAAAGGGCTAAAACACAAGCAAGCTCGGCCAACCTTGATGCAAACCAATCTCAAATTTCTCCACACCTGCCATTTAGGCTAAAATATCTCCATCTCAACCAGGTCACAATCCCATGAGCATTGAACACCTTCACGCAGTTCCGCATCTGACTACCTCGTTAAAGGGGCCGTTGCAGAAGATTGAAAGCCATTTTCTTGAGCACCAAGCCAAGATTGAGGCCTGGTTCCGGCAGCAGTGGCTAATAACCCCGGCACCTTTTTATGCCTCGGTGGATTTACGCAATGCCGGTTTCAAATTGGCGCCGGTGGACACCAACCTGTTCCCTGCAGGGTTCAATAATCTCAATCCGGCCTTCATGCCGCTTTGTGTCCAGGCCATCCAGTCCATTCTCGAACGCGAGATGCCCAAGGCCTGCAGTATCTTGCTAATCCCCGAAAACCACACTCGAAACCTGTTTTATCTGGAAAATCTCGCCACACTGCGTGACATGATTATTACCGCTGGTTACGCGGTTCGGATCGGCTCGCTGTTGCCTGACCTAAATGAAGCAATGACCATCGAACTGCCCTCCGGCAAGAGCCTAGTGCTGGAAGCAGTACTGCGCGATGAAGAGCGCATCTTTTTACAGGATTTTGATCCCTGCATGGTGCTGCTCAACAACGATCTCTCCGATGGCATCCCGGCTATCCTCCAGGATATCGACCAACCGGTCCTGCCACCGTTAGAGCTGGGTTGGAACAAGCGCCGCAAGTCGGGTCATTTTGCTGAATACAACAAGGTAGTGGATGCGTTTTCTGCAATGGTCGATATCGACCCGTGGTTGATCAACCCGATGTTCAAACATTGCGGCAAGATTGACTTCATGAAACAGGAGGGCGCCGGCTGTCTGGCCAAACATGTGGGCCAGCTACTCCATGACATTCAGGCGAAATACGACAAATATGGTCTCGACGACAAACCCTTTGTGGTCGTCAAGGCCGATGCCGGCACCTATGGCATAGGTATTATGATGGTGCAGTCGGTTGAAGATGTCATCGAACTCAATCGCAAACAACGGACCAAGATGGCCACCGCCAAGGGCGGTCAGACAGTGACCGAGGTAATCATCCAGGAAGGAGTCTACACCTTCGAGACCTGGGGTTCGGAACAGGCCGTGGCCGAACCGGTGGTCTACATGATGGACCATTTCGTCGTCGGCGGTTTCTACCGCGTCCACACCGGTCGTGGTATTGACGAAAACCTCAACGCCCCCGGCATGCACTTCGAACCGCTAGCCTTTGCCGAGCCCTGTAATACTCCGGATCAGAACATGGCCCCGGATGCCAACCCCAATCGTTTCTACGCCTATGGCGTCATCGCTCGACTGGCACTACTGGCAGCCGCTAGAGAAATCGCAGACCAGCTAAATAAGGACTGACAATGACGATCAAACTCGGTGTGGTGATGGACCCTATCGAGGCCATCAAGCCAAAAAAAGACAGTAGCCTGGCGATGTTGTTGGCGGCACAGCAACGCGGCTGGCAGCTCTACTACATGCAACAGCAAGACCTGTCGGTACGCGACGGCAAACTACAGCTGCGTGCCCAGACTGTCAAAGTCAGTGATGACCCCCAGAACTGGTTTGAACTGGGCGAACCGCAGCGTATCCCGGCCAAACAGCTGGATGTGATGCTGATGCGCAAGGATCCCCCCTTCGACATGCAATACATACACAGCACCTATCTGCTGGAACTGGCCGAGGCCGAGGGGGTCCTGGTGGTCAACAAACCCCAGACTCTGCGTGACGCCAACGAAAAACTGTTCACCGCCTGGTTTCCGCAGTGTTGCCCGCCGACTCTGGTCAGCCGTGACATGGGCCAGCTGCGTAGTTTTTATGATGAATATGGCGACATCATCATCAAGCCCCTGGAAGGCATGGGTGGTGCCTCTATATTCCGCCTCAAGCAGGGCGATCCCAATGTCAGCGTCGCCCTCGAAACCCTGACGCACAATGGCCAGCAATACATTATGGCGCAGCGTTTCATCCCTGAGATCACAGCCGGTGACAAACGCATCCTGCTGGTGGACGGTGAACCCATGCCCTATGCCCTGGCGCGCATCCCAGCCAAGGGTGAAACCCGTGGCAACCTCGCCGCCGGTGGCCGTGGTGAAGGTGTACCGCTGAGCGAACGGGATCGCTGGATCTGCTCACAGGTCGGGCCAACGCTCAAGCAAAAAGGTCTGCTATTTGTCGGCCTGGATGTAATCGGCGATTACCTGACCGAGATCAATGTCACCAGCCCCACCTGCATCCGCGAACTGGATGCCCAGTTCGGACTCGATATCGGCGGTGCCTTGATGGATAGCATTGCCGAAAAACTAAAGCGTTAATTATGAGGAGCACAACCGTTAACCCTGAGCTTTTCGGGACCAGACTATCATTTCTGATGAGCAATCACGACCCTGCCCAGACCTATCCAAGAAACCCCCTCGCAAGCCTCGTCTTCTTCCTGGTGATGTCTTTTTCCCTGCTCGGCCTCAACGCCTGCGACCAACGTCCCCAGGTTTACCAGCAACAAGTACTGGCATTAGGCACTCTGGTTGATATTTCCATTTATGGCGTCGACGAGGCAACCGCGGCCAAGGCGATCACTGCCGTCACCAACAAGATGGAGACCATCCATCACAACTGGCATGCCTGGCAGCCAGGCAAGCTCACCTATATCAATCAACAGTTGGCAGCGGGCAATGCGGTTTCACTCAATCAGGAACAACAACAACTGATTCAAACCGGTATTGAGCTAGCCCGACAAAGTAACGACCTGTTCAACCCCGCCGCTGGCAAACTGATCGCCCTGTGGGGCTTTCACAGCGATGAACGACCCGACGCACCCCCACCCGCTGAGGCCGACATAAGCGCCCTGGTGTCGGCCGCCGCCAAGATGAGTCAATTAACACTGACAGGCGATCAACTCAGCACCGTCAACCCGGCTGTCATGATCGATGTCGGCGGCTATGCCAAGGGTTATGCCGTTGATCAGGCCATTGCCGAACTACGCCGCATGGGTGTCAATAACGCCATCATCAACGCCGGTGGTGATCTGCGCGCCATCGGCAGCAAGGCCGGCCAGCCCTGGCGCATTGGCATCCGCCATCCACGCCAGGCCGGTGTGATTGCCGCACTGGAAACCCATGACGATGAGAGCATTTTTACCTCGGGCGATTACGAGCGCTATTTTGAATATCAGGGCCAGCGTTTTCATCACATCATCGATCCACGCAATGGCCGCCCGGCACAAGGAACCAGCTCGGTTACCATCATCGAAAAGGATGCCAGCCGTGCTGATGCAGCGGCCACAGCGATATTTATTGCCGGACCGAAACAGTGGCGCGAAACCGCCAGGTCCATGGGCATTGCCGAAGTGATGCTGATCGATACGACTGGCACCATCTACATGACCGAGGCCATGAACCAGCGCGTCCATCTCGAAGTCGACGCCCAGACCAAAACCATCGTCGCGCCATGACCCTGGCCGACAAAATCGTCATTGCCCTGGCGTTGCTGCTGCTGCCATTTCTGTATATCGAATTCTGGGGTAATAGTTCACAGGGTGAAGTGGTGCAGATTCGCAGCGTCAATGATAACGATGTCACTCTGCCGCTGGATCAAAACAAACGTCTGAATATAACCGGCGCGCTAGGCACTAGCATCATCGAAATAAAAGATCGCCGGGTGCGTTTTATCCATAGCCCCTGCAAAGGCAAACAATGCGTCACTACCGGCTGGCTCAACAAAGACGGTCAACTGGCTGCCTGCCTACCAAATGGCGTAACCGTGCAAATTATTGGCCGCGACCAACGCTTTGATGCAGTAAATTTCTAACTAGCCTCATCATTATTAGTTTCAACGCCATCACCACCTTCGCCCAAGACTTGAAACATCATCTTGCTCAGGTCTTCCGGGTTGAATTTAGGTACGTAAAAATCCGCCCCCACGGCCTTACCCATCGAGACATTGGCATCTGCCGACAACGATGAGTGCATCACTACCGGGATACCTTTCAAACGTGCATCTTCCTTGATATTCTTGGTCAAAACATAGCCATCCATTTCCGGCATCTCCACATCGGTAAGCACCGCCTGTATGTGGTCTTTCAGATGGACGCCGTTGGCCGATGCCCTATCTGCCAGCTCCTTGAGTTTTTCCCAAGCCTCCAGGCCATTTTTGGCGCTGATATATTTGACCCCCATTGCATCCAGCGTCTGGGAAATTTGTTTGCGCGCTACCGAAGAGTCGTCAGCAAACAGAATCATCTTGGGGCTACTGACTTTCTTGATATCATTGAACATGGCCTTCTCATCCTCATCACTACGGGGAGAGACCAGGGCCAAAACCTTCTCAACATCCAATATCATAGAGATACGGCCATCATCCAACTCAGTTACAGCCGTCAGCAAGCCCCCCATACGATTAGCCATAATCGGCGGTGGCGCTTTGATCTTGCTCCATTCCATACGTAAAATGTGCTCTACCGAGTGCACCAATAATCCAAGCAGATTTTTATTGTACTCACTAATAATCAAAATCCCCGGCTTTTCCTCAACCTCCAGCTGACAGAAATGAGCCAACTTAATCACCGGCACCATCACTCCGCGCAGACTCACCATCCCCTCAATCCCCTCAGCGGCATCGGGCGCACGGGTAATTTCAGGCACATTCAAGACCTCACGCACCTTAAAGACATTGATACCAAATACCTCTTCCCGGCCGGTCTTTTGGTCCAGTCCCAGACTAAACAGCAAGACCTCAAGGCGATTAGCGCCGGCCATGCGGGTGCGGTCATCAACCGATTGAATAAACTGACTCATTGAGAATTTCCTTATAATCTCTTAACAGCCAGTAGATCGGCTCAGTCATAATTTTCTAAACCCTAAATTTGATAGCGTAATAATATTTATATTTAGCCAAACAAACTCCGTCCCAAGCACCATTTTCGATACACTAGGCCAATGAAGTTAAGCGTCCAGACAACCCGCGAGGATCAACGCATCGCCTGGCTTGCCGCCCTGGCAATCACCATCCATATCGCCGAAAGCGCCCTACCCAGCCCCATCCCCGGTGTCAAACCCGGGCTGGCCAACATCATCACCATTATCTGCCTGATACAATACGGCTGGCGTTGCGCTGCATGGGTGGCAATTCTGCGCGTATTGGTGGGTTCAATCCTGATCGGCACCTTTCTCTCACCCACCTTTGCCTTGAGTATGAGCGGCGCTGTTGCCAGCATCATAGCCCTGGGGCTGGCTAGCCACCTGCCCGGCAAAGGCCTCGGCGCGATTGGCTACAGCCTGCTGGCAGCCATAGCCCATATGGCGGCACAATTTTTTGTCGCTTATACTCTGTTCATACCACATCAAGGCTTATTCCACTTGCTACCGATATTAATTACAGTCGCCATTGTTTTCGGCATCGGCAGTGGCATAATTGCTCACCACATCATCAATAAAATAAAGGTGCAGCAGACAGACTTATGAGTACAGCCGTCACCAGCGCCAAAGTCTCAGCCAGTGACCGTTTGGTCTTTACCCTGTTCCTGTCCATCGCCCTCAACGCCATTCTAATTCTGGGGGTCGGTTTTGATTTCACCGACCCATTGTCACAGGAATCGCCACTGCCGACACTGGAAGTGATCCTGGTAGATAAGAATACTTCGGAAACACCGGAAGATGCTGATTTCCTGGCCCAGGCGGATCAATCCGGCATGGGCAATACACTAAATAAAAAGACGCCCCGCACCATGGAGACCGCACAAAATCTACCTGTGCCATTTGACGGTGACGCTGATGTGCTGACGCCCGAGCAAACCACCAACCAGACCCAGATCACCCAGAAAGAAGTACTGACACAGCGCAACTCCGCCACCCAGGTTTTCGCCCTGGAAAACCCGGACAAACAACAGGCCAATGAAACCACATCAGCTGAACTGATCAAACGGGGCCAGGAGATCGCCCGCCTGACTGCCGAGATCAAGCAGTCATTCGAGGTTTACTCGAAAAAGGAAAAACACCGTTTTATTTCGGCCAGTACCAAGTCATTTCGTGATGCCAGCTATCTCGATAGCTGGCGCCGTAAAATCGAACGGGTCGGCAACCTTAACTATCCTGATGCGGCCAAGCGTAGAGGCCTGTCCGGCAGTCTGATCATGGACGTCGCCATCAATGCCAACGGCACCATTCGTGAAGTTACCGTGCTACGGCCATCGGGCCACAAGGTGCTCGACGATGCCGCTATACGCATTGTCCGTCTGGCCTCGCCCTACGCACCACTGCCCAAAGAAATATTAAAGGACACCGATGTGTTGCATATCACCCGTACCTGGCAATTCACCTCCGGCAACCAGTTAAACACACGCTAAAGCAATAATGACAAACCAATCAATATGAATAACGTCTGCCTTACCGATCATTTTCTCATCGCCATGCCACAGCTGAACGATCCTAATTTTTTTCACAGCGTCACCTATATCAGTCAACACGATGCTGAGGGTGCCATGGGCGTCATCATCAACCAGCCACTGAACATGAAGCTGGGCGAGATCATGAAACAACTGCAAATCGACAACAACGATGAAACACTGGCACAGCAAACGGTCTATTTTGGTGGGCCAGTACAACAGGACCGGGGGTTTATTCTGCACCGACCTGGTAAAAACTGGCAAAGCACCCTGTTTGTCTCCGCTGATATTGCCCTGACCACCTCCAGCGACATACTCAGGGATATTGCCAACCAGGATGGGCCTGAGGATTTTCTGGTCGCACTGGGGTATGCCGGTTGGGGCAGCGGTCAACTGGAGCAGGAACTGGCGCAGAATACCTGGCTCAGCGTACCTGCATCCGCGGCCATTATTTTCGACACCCCGATTGATGAGCGCTGGCATGCAGCCGCTTCACTGCTGGGGATTGACCTGCAACTTCTGTCTGATGATATCGGCCACGCATGAGCAACGGCACCATCATGGCCTTTGACTATGGCAGCAAACGCATTGGCGTTGCCATCGGCCAACAACTCACTGCCAGCACCCAACCACTGGAGACCGTGGCGGTAAGACAAAACAAACCCGACTGGGATCACATCAGTCGCCTGTTGCAGGAGTGGCAACCCGGCCTGCTGCTGATCGGCCTGCCACTGACTGAAGATGGCGCTGAACAGGAAATGAGCATTGCGGCACGACGCTTTGCTAATCGACTCAATGGCCGTTACCAACTGCCGGTGGAACTGGTGGATGAACGATTCAGCTCAATCGAGGCCGAAGAGCTTGTCGTCAACGCTCGCCGCAACGGCCGATTGAAAAAATCCAAACTCAAACAGGCCGTCGATCAAATTGCGGCCGAACTGATCATCCAGACCTGGCTAACCGAGCAGCAACAACCTCTTTGACCTTAATCCTCCTTGGCGACGGCATGATTCAAGGCCCGCAGTTCCCGCATGGCCACGGTCAGCATCGCCAGTTCGGCCTTACCGCCAGCGCGTATCTCGGCAAATACGCTGTGACAGTGATCGATGCCGATACGGTTACGTGACAACCAGGCATTGATGCGCACAACCGCGTCATCAGCACTATCGCTACTAACCAGCACCTGAGTGCTCAGCGCACGCAGCTCACTGTTGAGCTCATCCAGCAAACCGGTGCGGGCCTTGCGCTGCCAGGGATTGAGGCGCGGCAGCAGCTTGATCTGCTCTGTCAGCCAATGCAGACCCAGTTTGCTGTGCAGGGCAAAGTACATTTCTGCCACGACCGGAATATCCGTGCCGGTATCCTTGGCCACTTCGGTAATATCCAAACTGTCATACCAAACTTCCAGCCCGGCAATGTGCAAGGCCAGGGGCTTACTGACAGCAGCATTGGTATAGGACCGCATCCGCTCGCGCAGGGCCTTGCGATCATCACTATGCAACAGCTTGGTGAGTTGCTCGGCGATGGCGGTGGCAGCTGCCCGAAACTGCGCCACCGTCTCGGCAATATCCAGCGGCGGGCGGCGATTACGCAGGAACCAGAGGGTGGCCCGATCCAGCAGGCGGCGTGTTTCAATCAGCATCTGCAACTGTACCTCGGCGCTGACCTGGTTATCCAGCGCCTCGATCTCCGACCACAGGGATGGAATCTGAAACACTTCCCGCGCCACCGTATAGGCACGGGCGATATCGGCGGCATGATCGCCAGTCGTCTCCTGGGTCCGGGTCCAGAAACTTCCGCCCATGCGATTAACCAGGCTGTTGGTAATCTGGGTAGCGATGATTTCATGTTTCAGTGGATGCAGCTCCATCTGTTGAATAAATTTATCCTGAATCGGCGTCGGAAAGTATCCGCTCAACTCCTGCGACAGATAGGGGTCACGGGCCACATCCGAGGCCACCAGGTCTTCATACAGCCTGACCTTGCTATAGGCGATCATGACAGCGATTTCAGGCCGCGTCAGGCCAAATTCCCTGGCCTCCCGTTCGGCAATCATTTCATCGTTGGGCAGAAATTCCAGCTTACGGTGCAAGCGGCTCTCTTTCTCCAGCCTGCGAAAAAAACGGGCGTGATCACTGAGCAAATAGGGTGCCTGAATATTGGCAATGCTGATGGCCTGGGACTGCAGATAGTTGTGTTCCAGCACCAGATGACCAACTTCGGCAGTCATCTGAACCAACAACTGGTTGCGCTGTTTGAGCGTCATATCGCCACTGGCCACCACCTGATCCAGCAGAATCTTGATATTAACCTCGTGATCGGAACAATCAACCCCGCCGGAGTTGTCGATGGCGTCGGTATTGATCAGGCCGCCATTCATGGCATATTCGATCCGCCCCAGCTGGGTGAAGCCCAGATTGCCGCCTTCACCGACGACCTTGCAGCGCAGCTCGGAGGCATTGATACGGACGCTTTCATTGGTGCGGTCACCGACGTCGCTGTGTTGTTCGGAGGATGCCTTGACGTAGGTGCCAATACCGCCGTTCCAGAGCAGATCCACCGGCGCCTGCAAGACGATGCGGATCAGTTCATTCGGGGTGACTGTCTCGACATCGGTGCCCAGAGCCTTGCGCGCCGCTTCGCTCAAGGTGATGGACTTGACCCGGCGTGAGTAGATGGCACCGCCTTTAGACATCAAACTCAGGTCATAGTCGGTCCAGGCTGAGCGCGGCAGATTGAAGAGTCGCTGGCGCTCAGCAAAACTGATCGCCGGATCGGGATCCGGATCGATAAAGATATGCATATGATTGAAGGCCGCCACCAGTTTGATCTGCTTTGATAACAACAGGCCATTGCCGAATACATCACCCGACATGTCACCGATACCCACCATGCTGAAGGGTTCAATCTGGGTATTTAGACCCAGTTCGCGGAAATGACGTTTAACCGATTCCCAGGCGCCACGGGCGGTGATGCCCATCTTCTTGTGGTCGTAGCCGACCGATCCCCCGGAGGCGAAGGCATCGCCCAGCCAGAAGCCATACTCCCGGGCCAGGTCGTTGGCGATGTCGGAAAAAGTCGCCGTACCCTTGTCCGCCGCCACCACCAGATAGGGATCGTCACCATCGTGGCGCACCACATTTACAGGGGGCACTATCTGGCCTTCGACCAGGTTGTCGGTGATATCCAGCAGGCCGCGAATAAAGGTTTTATAGCAGTCAATCACTTCGGCCTGCACGGCGTCCCTGTCATCAGCCACCGGTAGCTGTTTCGGCACAAAGCCGCCCTTGGCCCCCACCGGAACGATGACCGCATTTTTGACCATCTGCGCCTTCATCAGGCCGAGCACCTCGGTGCGAAAATCCTCGCGCCGGTCGGACCAGCGCAGACCGCCGCGCGCCACCAGCCCGCCGCGCAGATGCACCCCTTCGACCCGTGGCGAGTAGATGAATATTTCAAACATGGGGCGCGGCTCAGGCAGAGCCGGCAATTCCCTTGGGTCAAGCTTGAAGGAGAGGTAGGGCTTGGCTGTGCCGCTGGCATCGGTTTGATAATAGTTGGTTCGCAACATGGCCTGAATCAGACTCATGAAATTGCGCAGTATTCGATCCTCATCCAGATTAGTTACCTGATCCAGGGCGGCAGTGATGCTACTGATCAGTTCTGCACTTGGGTCTCCGCCCTGCTGTGCCGGCGGCGAGAAACGAGCGCCGAACAGAGCCACCAACTGGCGTGCGATATGGGAGTGGGTAGCCAGAGCATTTTCCATATACGCCTGACTAAAGGGCATGCGGGTCTGCAACAGATATTTGCACATGGCGCGCAACACCACCACTTCACGCCAGTTCAACCCAGCTATCAGCACCAGGCGGTTAAAACCGTCATTCTCCACGTCGCCGTGACAGACCCGGGCAAAGGCCTCCTGAAAACTCTTTTTGACCTTGAGCACGTCAACATCAATATCAAAGGCCGGCAACATGTCGAACTCAGTGATCCAATAAAAATCTCCCAGACGCGGCTCAACCTGATAGGGGCGAGCACTCAGTACCCGCAGCCCCATACGTTCCAGCATGGGCATAATGTCTGACAGGGGCATGGCCCGCTGGCGACCGTAGACCTTGAAACGCAACGGTGTGGCCTCGGTCTCCGGCGGTTGATACAGGTGCACCGCCAGCGGCTGCTGATCAGAGATGCTTTCCAGCCGCTGGATATCATGCACCGCAGTGCGCGGCGGATAGTCATCCTGATAGGCATGGGGAAAGGCCTCGCGGTAGCGATCAAACAACTGGCTGGCACGCGCCTCACCGACCTTGTTGTAGAGTGCATTGAGCAGCCCGTCCTGCCACAACACCATCGTCTCACTCATCAGGGCCTGAAGTTCCGCCTCGTCATAGTCGACCAGTTTGTCCGGCCGGGTGCGGATGATGAAGTGCACCCGCGCCAGCGGTGATTCCGACAACTGGATATTGAATTCACAACTCTGCCCTGCCAGCGCCTGCATCAGAATTCCCTGGATACGTTGTCGTAAGTCAGTGTCATACCTATCCCTGGGCACATAAACCAGGGCGGTGACAAAACGGCCGAACAGATCAGGACGCAAAAACAGTCCCAGCTTGTGGCGCTCCCGTACCTGCAAAATGCCCATAGCGACGTCGAATAATTCAGCCTCGCTAAACTGAAACATCTCATCGCGGGGGAAGGTTTCGAGAATATATTGCAGCGCCTTACGGTCGTGACCGGCCAGCGGAAAGCCCGCCTGTTCGATGACGTAATCGATCTTGTGCCGCAGAATGGGAATATCACTGGGGCGGGCACTATAAGCCGCCGAACCATAGAGACCGAGAAAACGCCACTCACCGATGACCTCGCTGGAATCGTTGTAACGCTTGATGCCAATGTAATCCAGGTGCACGGGACGATGCACCGTGGAGACGGCTGTGGATTTGGTAATAATCAACAGGGTGTGCTCGCGCGCCAGTTTGCGCAGCGGCGGCGGAATGTGGGCAAAGCCCTGGGAGGCACGACCACTGTCGGCCTGAGTCTCGCGCAAAATACCCAGCCCGGAACCGGGCACCAGCCGCAACACATCCTGACCCTCTTCCTCCACCAGGTCGTAGGCACGGAAACCGCTGAAGGTGAAATGATGGTCCTCCATCCAGCGCAAAAAGGCCAGCGACTCCTGCTTTTCCTCCGCCGGCAGCGGCAAGGCCTGTGCCTCGACGAAGGCGATGATTTCACTGATTTTAGCCCGCATCGGCACCCAGTCTTCCACCACCAGCTGCACGTCATCCAGCACCTGCTCGACTTCCTGCCGCAGCTTTGAGAGGGCCTCTTCGCCCGCCTGACGGTCGACCTCGAAATGCAACACCGCCTCAGTCAAGGCCTCACTATTTTTATCACTGCGAGGAAACAGCTGTTTAATGCAGCCTTCACCATCACGGGCCAACCGAACCACCGGGTGCAGCACCAGATGAGTCGCCAACTCCAGACGCACCAACAGCATGCTGAGTGAGTCGACCAGAAACGGCATATCATCGGCTATCACCTCCACCACCGAATGGGTAGATTGCCAACCGTGCCGTTCAAAGTCGGGATTGTAGACCCGGACTAGACATTGCCCCGGCTGGCGCTGTCGCCACAGTCGCCACTGTGCCAGCATGGCACCGTACAAATCGTCTACGGCTCGACCATGCAAATCTTCTACGGTACTGGCAGCGTAGTATTGCAGGGCAAACTCTTTAGCCAACACGGCTTCATCTGGCGCTAGCCGTTCAACAATCAAGTCGACAATATGTTTGATGATGTATTGGCATTCGTGGTCTTTAACCTGTGACATGCATTTCAATCCCGGTTAGATCATCGTTGCAATTTAGATACCCAAAATGTAACCATTCGACACGCTCCGCCCCCCACTTTGAAAAAAGGGTGGAAATCCAATCGTCAGGCATGTGCTGAATAGTTACTCTCAAATAATAGTACACGACCTGCAACCTGCTCCCCCTTTGCCCCATCGCTAATCTGAAAATATCTCGGTACAATACTGCCATATTACGAGGCTCAGCCTGTCTGTTTGCAACAACCAGGATATGTCATGACTCAAACCGTCGACATCGACAAACTTCTCAACGATCTGTCCCAACAGCTACGCAGCCATCTTTCTGATAATGACATCAAGGCACCACTGATGATTGGCATTCACTCCGGCGGCGTCTGGGTAGCAGAACGCCTGCACCAGCTGCTGCAACTAAAAGACCCGCTCGGCCATCTGGATATCTCTTTTTACCGTGATGACTTTAGCCGCATCGGCATGAACCCTCAGGTCAAGCCTTCACATTTACCCTTCAGCGTTGATGATCGCCACATCATCCTTGTGGATGACGTGCTCTACACCGGCCGCACCATCCGCGCAGCACTCAACGAAATATTTGACTATGGCCGACCCGCCAGCGTCAGCCTGGCCGTGCTGATCGACCGTGGCCGCCGTGAGCTGCCTATCGAGGCCAACTTCAGCGGCCTGAAGATGGATTTGGCCAGAGGAGAGAACATCAAGCTGCAAGGCCCAAAACCACTCAGCCTGCTTATTGCCAACAAAGCCTGTAAATAAGAAGGTACGGTATGATTCGTCGCAACATCCAGCTGAACCAACAGGGGCGGTTACGCCACTTTCTCACCATTGAAGGGCTCAAACGCCAGACGCTGGTGGATATTCTCGATACTGCCGAATCGCTCAGTGGCGTCACCGATCAAACTGTCAAAAAGGTTCCGCTGCTGCGCGGCAAGACCATCGTCAACCTGTTTTTCGAGGCCAGCACCCGCACCCGCACCACGTTTGAACTGGCGGCCAAGCGTCTTTCCGCCGACGTCCTCAACCTGAACATCGCCGCCTCGGCCACCAAGAAGGGTGAAACCCTGCTCGACACCCTCCACAACCTGCAGGCCATGCACTGCGACATGTTTGTGGTGCGCCATGCCGACAGCGGCGCAGCCCACTTTATTGCCAACCACGTTGCCCCACACGTCAGCGTCGTCAATGCCGGAGATGGCAGCCATGCCCACCCGACCCAGGCCATGCTCGACATGTTCACCATTCGCCGGGTCAAGGGTGACTTTTACCCGCTCAAGGTGGCCATCGTCGGTGACGTCATGCATTCACGTGTGGCCCGTTCACAGATCCACGCCCTGACCACGCTGGGTGTCACTGAAGTACGCGTCATCGGCCCCAAGACACTGATGCCGAAAGGTGTAGAGGCCCTGGGCGTTCACGTCTACCACGACCTTGATGAAGGGCTTAAAGATGTTGATGTCATCATCATGTTGCGGCTACAAAATGAGCGCATGGAGGGTGAATTGTTGCCCAGCGCACACGAATATTTCCAGCTCTACGGCCTGACCCAGGAACGGCTGGACAAGGCCAAGCCGGACGCCATCGTTATGCACCCCGGGCCGATCAATCGCGGTGTCGAAATCGAATCCAGCATTGCCGATGGGCCGCGCTCGGTGATCCTGCAACAAGTCACCCACGGTATTGCGGTGCGGATGGCGGTAATGTCCACCTGTCTGGGCAGTCATGCAGATGGAGGTGCCGCCTGATGCGTATCCTGATCAAGAACGGCCGCGTCATCGACCCTGCCAACAACATCGACAAAGTGACCAACATCTATATCGCCGATGGCAAGATCAGCGCCGTGGCCAATGCACTGGACGACTTCACCGCCGAGCAGGTGATCGATGCCAGCGGTCAGCTGGTCTGTCCCGGCCTCGTCGACCTGTCGGCCCGCCTGCGTGAGCCGGGCTTCGAGCATAAGGCCACCATCGCCTCCGAAACCCGTGCCGCCGCCGCCGCCGGCATTACCTCACTGGTGATGCCGCCCGACACCTATCCAATCACCGACACACCGGCGGTAGCCAAGCTGATCCGCAAAAAGGCGCAGGATGCCGGCTTTGCCAAGGTCTACAGCCTAGGTGCCGCCACCCAGAATCTGCGCGGTGAAAACATCAGCGAAATGGCCGCCCTCAAGGCCGCTGGCTGTATCGGCATCAGCAATGCCCTGACGCCGATCAAAAATCCGCTGATCATGAAACGCATCATGGAATATGCCGCCACCTTTGACCTAACCGTGTTCCTGTTTTCCGAAGACCCCAGCCTGCGTCATTCCGGCTGCGTCCATGAAGGCGCCATCAGCACCCGACTGGGATTGCCCGGTATCCCCGAGGCAGCCGAAACCGTTGCGGTGGCGCGTGATCTGGCCCTGATTGCCGATACCGGTGTGCGCGCCCATTTCTGTCGCATATCCACGCTAAAAGCCTTGCAGATGATTAGCCGCGCCCAGTTCGACGGCCTGCCGGTTAGTGTCGATGTCGCCGCCCATCAGCTCTATCTGACCGACATGGACATCGGCGAATTCGACAGCCAGTGCCACGTTCGCCCACCGCTGCGTGACCAACGTGACAAACAAGGCCTGCGTGAAGGCGTCTGCAAAGGTAGCATCAGTGTCATCTGTTCCGATCATCAACCCCATGAGGCCGATGCCAAACTGTACCCTTTCCGCCAGACAGAGGCGGGCATATCTGCCCTGGAAACCCTGCTGCCCCTCACCCTGAGATTGACCGAGGAAAGCAATATTTCGCTACCCGATGCGATTGCCCGGGTCACCACTGGCCCTGCCATGATTGCGGGGATTGATGCTGGCACGCTAAGCCAGGGCGAGGAAGCCGACATCGTCATCATTGACCCGGAACAGTATTGGAAGGTGTGCCCAGAAAATATGCTCAGTCGCGGCCACAACACCCCATTCCGTGACTGGGAGCTAAAAGGCAAAGCCGTTCACACCCTGCTGGCAGGCAAAACCGTCTTCAAACAGCCATAAAACCCGCATAAATTCCGCATAAATTAAAGGGCCTGTAAATGGCCCTTTCATAAACACCCTGGCCTTTATTTTCTGGTCGGCCGTGTTCGCGTGCGGCTGCTATGGTGCAGCATCACACTTTCATCATTACCATTCACATCCGAGCTGTCATAGGTCACACCCTGCATGGCGGAAGTCAACTCGGTAGGATCAAGCTTGCCACCCAGTTTGATCATTAGGCGAATCTCATTGGGCGAGTCGGCATACATGATGGCATCGTCGTGGCTAATATCGCCCTTCTTGTATAACTTAAACAAGGCCTGGTCAAAGGTCTTCATGCCTTGCTGACCCGATTTCTTCATCACGTCGCGCAGCAGGTGGGTTTCACCCCTCAAAATCAAATCTGACACCAGTGGACTGTTAAGCATCACCTCAACCGCGACACGACGACGCTCACCGTGGGCAGATGGAATCAGGCGCTGAGCGACGACGGCCTTCAAATGCAAAGAAAGGTCCATCAACAACTGTGAACGACGCTCGTCTGGAAAAAAATTAATCACCCGATCCAGCGCCTGGGAGGCATTGGTAGCATGCAGGGTTGACACAACCAGGTGGCCAGTTTCGGCAAAGGCAATGGCATGCTCCATGGTTTCACGACTGCGAATCTCACCAATCATGATCACATCCGGCGCCTGACGCAGGGTATTTTTCAGGGCCGCGGCATAGGAGTGGGTATCGATTCCCACCTCACGCTGGGTGACGATACAACCACGGTGTCGGTGTAAAAACTCGATCGGATCTTCAACACTGACAATATGCCCCTGACTGTATTGATTGCGATGACCAATCATCGCCGCCAGGGTGGAGGACTTACCTGAACTGGTGGCGCCGACCACCAGTATCAGGCCACGCTGACCCATCGCCAGATCTTTTAATTGCGCCGGCAACTGCAGCTCTTCAACACTGGGGATATTGGTATTGATACGGCGGATGACCATGCCAATTTCAGTTTGCTGCTGGAAGACGTTGACGCGAAAGCGGCCAACCTCTGACTGTTGAAGGGCAAAGTTTGCCTCCAACTCTTCTTCAAAGGCATCGATCTGCTCGGGTGTCATGATGCTAAAAACCAAGGCCCTTACCTGGTCCGAGCCCAAAGACCAATCAGACAGCGGCTTTAGGCTGCCATTAATTTTAAGGCTGGGCGGTGTACCCTCGGTAATAAACAAATCCGAGGCCTCGTCATCAACCATGATTCGCAGCAGCGCATCGATATTGGCCGGTTCGATTTTTTTATGTGTATTCAATGTCACCACTGCCCCAGATAGCCTGATCACAAGCGTCGATATCCACATCCATCCATCGACCATACTTCGCATAAATACTATGCGAATTATGCCCGTTTGTCTGCCCCACCCCGACTAATGTAAGGTTGCCGGACGAATATCGACCAAACTTATACAAGCTCAGTAACACTCACCTAGATGAACAGGCCGACATGAACAAAACTGAATTTGATATTTGCGTGATTGGCGCTGGCGCCGCCGGGCTGGTGGTCGCCGCGGGCGGTGCCTCGCTGGGTGCCAAGATTGTCCTGGTGGAAAAACACAAAATGGGCGGCGATTGCCTTCACTACGGTTGTGTGCCGAGCAAGACCCTGCTGCAATCGGCCCGTGTTGCCTATACCATGGCGCATGCCGATGCCTTTGCCATCCCTGCTCACACGCCCCGCCCTGACATCAGCGCCGTTATGGAGCGGGTTGCAAGCGTCATTAAAAGCATCGAACCCCATGACAGCCCGGAGCGCTTTCGTGAACTGGGGGTTGAGGTGATCCTCGGCGCTGGACAATTCACTGACCGACACAGCTTCTCGGTCAACAGCCGTCAGATCCGCGCCCGACACTTCGTCATCGCCACCGGCTCCCGTGCCGCCGTGCCATCAATCGACGGCATCGAAAACACCCCCTATCTGACCAATGAACAGATCTTCGCGCTACGCGAGCCTGTCGACCGCCTGATTGTAGTTGGCGGCGGCCCCATTGGCATCGAAATGGCACAGGCCTTTGGCCGTCTTGGCAGCAAGGTCTATGTGATACAGAAGGGGACTCAGATCCTGGCCAGGGAAGACCCGGACATGGCCGAGGTAGTCGCCCAACAGTTGCAACAGGAAGGTGTGGAACTACTAACCGGGCATAAGCCGATCAAGGTTGAGGGCAGCAAGGGTGATGTTTGCTTGAGACTGCGAGACGCCGCCGGCAATGAAAAAACCATCAACGCCACCCACCTGTTGCTGGCAGCCGGTCGTCGCCCCAATATTGAAAATCTGGGGCTGGAGGCCGCGGCTGTAGAACTGAAAAACGGTCACATCGTCACTGATGCCAGGCTCCGCACCAGCAACAAACGCATCTTTGCCGCCGGCGATGTGGTTGGCGGCCCCCAGTTCACCCACATGGCCGAACACCATGCCGGGGTGGTGCTGCGCAACGCCATCTTCCGCCTGCCTGCCAAGGTCGAAACCAAGGTCATCCCCTGGGCGACCTTTTCAGAGCCGGAACTAGCCAGGGTTGGCCTGTCCGAAACCGAGGCCGGACAACAGGGGATTCACCACAAAGTCTATAGCGTTCCATTTCAGGATATGGACAGGGCCAAGACAGACGGCACCACCGAGGGCTTCGCCAAGATCATCACCAGCCCCAAGGGCAAGCTGCTCGGTGCCGCCATCGTTGGCCCCCATGCCGGTGAACTGATCCACGAATATGTATTGGCCATTGCCAAGGGCATGACAGCCTCAGAGCTGTCGAGCGTGATTCACATCTACCCCACCCTGGCACAGATCAATCGCCGGGTTGCAGATGCAAGAATGAAAGAAGCTTTAACGCCGACGGCAAAAAAATGGCTTAAGCGAATCCTTGCTTTACGTGGCGAATAAATCTACGCAAGGACAGCGACTCAAATCTGATCTGATAAACAGATTCATGTTAGTCGAACGCTAAACAGCCAAGCTAGCGCAGATGTTGACGGCTACCATGTTCATACAAATAATGACGAACATACAACTATCCAAAGACCTGGAATTAAAGATCATTGCAAAAGGCACAGCGCCTCAACAAACACTGGACGAGCGACAACGAACAAAGTGCGACTCGGCTCAAGGCCACCTCATCAGTCGCTCCCTGCCTGCGGCGTTATTTCTAAAAATGCCTTTTACAGCAACGCTATCAACACCGCCCACATTAAGCGCCTTCCACCAATTACACGACTGAAAAAGCAGTTTTTTCTAAAAAAAATATGCTAAAGCTTTGGCCTTGTTGACCGTTTACACATTTCGATTGAGAGGCATTTATACAAAAGCAGTTCTGTCGTAGATGCCAAATAAGGCAGCAATAAAAACTAAGGAGAGTCTATTAATGAAAAAATACAAACCAACCTACCCGGCTGCGGTGGCAGTGTTAACGCTAGGTGCCATCTATTCCAACCAGGCCATGGCTGAGAACTGGGCCGACAAGGTAACCATCGGCGGTTTTGCCAGCGCCGTATATCAGGTCAGTGATCAGGCCGCGGCTTTCAATGGCGACGAGGGCGTTACTGAGGACGGAGCCTTTCAGGGTACCCGCATGGGACTCAACATCAATGCACGCCTGGATGACAAACTCACCCTAGCCAGCCAAATCCTTGCCAAAGGTGCTGATAATTACGCGGCCGAACTGGATTGGGCCTTTATTTCCTATAAAGCGGGTAATGAATGGCAGTTGCGCGCCGGTAAGATCAAATTTCCAGCCGGCATCGTCAATGAATATGTGTCGGTGGGTACGCTCTATCCCTGGATTGCACCGCCCACATTGTTTTACTCAGAGCAAACCGCTGGGCCACAGGCCACCCGCGAAGCCTATACAGGCTTTAGTGGTCTGTGGGAACGTAGCCTGGGAGATTGGACCATTGGTAGTGACATCTATGCCGGTGAAGTTAATTTGGAAACATACAGCGTCAACAAACTGACCGGTATCACCCTGCGGGCCGACTGGAACGAAATGGTCCAGGTACAGGCCACTAGCTTCAGCGGCACCATGGACTTACCAACGGGTGCTGCAAACTTCGCAGTAATGGATGGCGAAAAACACTCTGTTAATCTTTTAGGCGCGAAAATGGATTGGAATAACATCGTCGGTTATGCTGAATGGGCCGATGTTCGTATGGGCAGCGCCAAAATGGGCGCAGGCCAAACCTGGTATACCACGCTGGGTTATCGCATAGACCGTTGGCTACCGCATGTCACCTATCAGAACTTCGAAAAGGGTCTAGATACGGCGTCTCAGCAGCAGGAACAGAATATGACCACTTACGGCGTGAAATATGGCTTGTCACGTAACGCTAATCTTAAGTTTGAATACAGCACCATTGAGACCGTTCAAGGCAAAGGCCTGTTTGCCACTGCACCGACAGACAAATCATCCGACATGTATGGCGTAGCCATCGACGTAACTTTCTAGGGGGAGTAATCAATATGTTCAAGCGTAAAACAAACACTACTTTCGCGGGGCTATTTTTGATTGGTGCCCTCGCCAGCAGCACGGCACTGGCCGAGATCGCAATCATTACCAACCCCGGCAACGACACCGCCAGTTTGACGGCAAGTGAAGCCAAGGCCTTGTTTCTGAAGAAAACCACCATCTTTCCCAATGGTTCCCCGGCAACCATAGGCGATCAATCAGAAGATAGCGCCATTCATGCTGAATTCGCCAGTAAGGTGCTGAAAAAAACCACCCAGCAACTCAGTTCGTACTGGTCAAAACGGGTGTTCTCCGGCAAGGCCATGCCACCAAAAGTGGTCGGCGATGATAAGTCAGTAAAGGCATGGGTGGCAAAAACGCCCGACAGTGTTGGCTACGTCGATGCCGGTGTTGTTGATGATTCAGTCAAGGTTTTACTGCGCGTGCCTTAAGCACGCGTAGTATTTATCTACATTGTAGGCAGGCGGTAATCGCTGGGGGGCGATACTGTATTTGAATAAGGAAACGAATAATGCGCATGATCAAAGGACTATCGATTAAATACAAGGTGTTGTTGATAAGCGCCGTGGGCGTAATCGGCTTCATAGTCAATCTTGCCTACAGCTATACGGTTAATAGTGGCAATGAATCAAGACTGGATATAATCAGGGATGTGAGCTTTCCAGTTCTAGAGCGTACCGATGCCAATATCGTCAGCCTCGACAAGGTTAAAAACACACTGCGTGGCGCGGTTGAAATGGCCGAGGAAGAGATGATCAACGACGCCGATAAACTGGCCACTGACATCAAGGCACGGTTTGCCGAAATCGCCACCATCGCGGTCGACAAGCAAGAGCAAATACAAGACCTTGATACGCTATTTGCAAACTACTACGATGCCGCAAAATTCGTCACCCAAGCGATGATTGACGCATCAATCTCCACGGAGGAGATGCAGGCCGCAGCAGCAGGCATGAGTCAATCGCTACAAAACTTTGAGCAAGATTTAAAACAATTTCGCCAATCCGAGTACGAACAATTTACAGCCACCATTAACAGCGCCCAGGAAGCATCCAGTAACGGCACCAGAATAGGGCTGTTGATTGGCGTGGTAGTGGTGGCCCTACTCGCCTTTGCCTCGTTTATTATGGGACAGTTGATTCGCCGCAGCATCGCCGATGTTGCCGGTTCTTTGGATGATATCGCCACAGGCAATGGTGACCTGACCAAACGCCTTACGACCCCAAGCAACGATGAAATAGGCATGCTGGTCAACAACTTCAACGCCTTTGTTGAAAAATTGCAACACATTATCACCGAGGTCACTCAAGCGACTGACAAGGTGGCCACCGCGGCGGACCAACTGGCAGGTGTTTCATCAGAAGGCAATAAAAATATTCAACAACAACGCTTGGAAATAGATCAAGTCGCCTCCGCAACTCAACAAATGAGTATATCGGTTGCCGATGTGGCAAGTAACGCGCTGCAAGCATCCGATTCGGCCCAGGACGCGAACCAAAGCTCCAGCAGCGGACAACAGGTGATTAACATAAGCATGGCCTCTATCGAGAGCCTCGCCAGGGAAGTCGAGCAAGCCGCTGAGGTGATTCACAAAGTCGGAAGCGACAGCGAAGACATTGGTGCCGTGCTGGATGTCATCAAAGGTATTGCTGAACAAACCAACCTATTGGCACTCAATGCGGCGATCGAAGCAGCCCGCGCCGGCGAACAGGGACGAGGTTTTGCCGTGGTAGCCGACGAAGTTCGTAACCTGGCCAGTAGAACACAAGAATCCGCTCACGAAATTGAGAAGATGATTGCCACATTGCAATCAAACGCTGGCGATGCTGTCACGGTGATGGAGAGAGGACGCGTCAAAGCGAAAGAGACTGTTGATCAAACAGGCAAAATCAGAGAGACCCTGGATGAGATCGCCGGGTCGGTATCGAAGATTTATGAAATGAATACCGGGATTGCCTCGGCCGTTGAAGAGCAGAGCGCCGTATCTCAAGAAATCAGCGGTAACGTCACCCGCATAAGCGACGGCGCTGAACAGGCCTCACAGCTCGGCCAGCAGACCGAATCTGCCAGTAATGAGTTGTCGGGACTATCCACACGACTGCGAACATTAGTCGGCCAATTCCGTGTTTAGCTTAACCATACGCTCTAATAGGCTTGCAAATATAAACTACGATTCAAATTTGGCGCCATCCCCGGAGGATGGCGCATGTCTTTTCAGCACTAAAAATGCTTAGCTCTTGGGAAGCCCATTGCATTCTGACACTATTCGGTACATCACACCCCCTGCTTGAAAAATGGGCGTAGGCATTAGGTATCCAATTGCGACTGATCGATACCAATATAACGTTGAGGCTCTTTACCGAAGCGTTCCAGGCAACGATGAGAGCAAAAGACTAGCCTTTTGCCTTGATAGTCTGTATGAACCGCAGCGGTCCATTCATCCACGCGCATGCCACACACAGGGTCTTGAACCCATGAGTGCTGTTCAGATTTTCGATCACGCAACGCGCCATCTTCCAGCCACAAAACCCGATCAGCAATCTCCTCGACTCTGGGGTCATGAGTGACCATCAATACAGCGCAATCATCATCGCGGGCGATATCGTGCAGGATCATCATCACTTCCTGGCCCTTATGAGAATCAAGATTGCCGGTGGGTTCGTCGGCGAGGATTATCGGCGGCTGGTTAATCAAGGCGCGGGCGATAGCGACACGCTGTTTTTCACCACCGGACAGTGTATTGGGCAAGGCCTTACGTCTTGCGCCTAACCCCAGTTTTTCCAATAATTCATCCAGCCGTCTCTTGGCTCCCTTAATACCCCTGGCACCGAGTTGTGCGGGAAAAAGAATATTTTCTTCGACGCTCAGCGCTTCCAGCAAATTGAATGACTGAAATACAAAGCCAATCTTTTGCGCCCGCAGCGCAGCAAGTGCCGCCGCCTTCATTGCGCTGACATCAATACCATCAATCACAATCTCTCCCGAGGTGGGGCTTAACAAGGAACCGAGCATAGACAACAGAGTTGTCTTGCCGGAACCCGATGGCCCCATGATAAGCACCATCTCACCACGATTGATTTTTAGACTGACATCGTTCACCGCACGAACTTCAGAGTCACCACTACCAAAGCACTTGGTAAGTTTGTTCACTTGCAGGATGATCTCTGATGACATGCTGTACCTCAGCTGTGAAAGACGGTCATTGGGTCTACCCTGGCCACTGTGCGTGCTGCACCAAGGGATGCCAAAATAGCGACCGGAAGGGAAACCACCGCCAGCGGAATAAATAGATGCAGACGTACGGCCAGATTGATCTGCGGCGCAATAGTCGGTAGCCATGCCAGTAGGGTGAATGAAATCAGCAACGCCAACAGCAAGCCCAGCCCGGTAATGACTATGCTCTGACACAAGGCGGCAACATAGATTTGGCCATTACTAAAACCAAGCGCCTTGGCGATAGCCAGCTCCTGTTTTTTACGGGCAATCAGTGAGTAGGCGGTAAACGCAACAATCAACGTTGCCAGCAACGTCCCTAATATGGTCATCATGCGAATAATCTCGGCACCCATTTGCACCGCCAGCTGCCAATCGCTTTTGATAAAGCCTGCACTGCTTAAAGCATTTACCTTATCGACCTCATCTTTAATACGTTTGACCAGGGTTTGAGCGGAGACACCCGGTTCAGCGTAGACCATGATATAACTAAACTGATCACGGCCTTCAAGCAAATGGCCCAAGTCTTCATGAGAGACGAACACAACCGCACTGGCCATGGAAAAGGTGCCGCGAGATAGGCCCACTACACGCAACGGTCGATCGACCATCATTATCTCATCACCGATCCCTACACCGGTGAGCAGTGAAATCACTTCAGGTATGACAGCCTCACCTGGGGCAGGGTACGCCTTGCCTTGGGCCATCGCCCAGGGGCCTGAACGACGGTACTCTGGCTTAATCCCTATCACGTAGGAAAACCAATCCTTGCCACCAATTTTCACTGGTCCATTGAAATAGAGAATCGCTGACACCTCCTTCACCCCGGGCAGCTGGGCAATCTTGTCAGCCTTCCAGTCCCACACCATGGAACTGGCCATGTGCATGTTAGTGACGCCCTTTTGCATTACCCAGACATCAGCCTCCATCTTTTCCAGATAGACGACCATCTGCTCTGCCTCACCCTCAAACACAGCACTGAAAAAAACAACCAGTACAAACGACACGGCAACCGCCAAGGCACTGACAAGCAAGCGCATCGGTTCGGAAAAAAGGGTTTTCAGGCTCCAATAAAGCATTTCAATCTCTAAACACAATTGCGGCATCAAGCTTGGCAATTAAACGATATGGCAGATAGGCCCCCATCACAGCCAACACCAAGGCTGCAAAAAAGGTGCGTAACAACGGCACAGTCTCCATCACCGGCACCAAATAAAGTGGTATGCGCAGTTCAATAAACCAGGCGCCAACAGACGCCAGCAACAATGCTAGTGGAAAGGCCAGCAAAATCATGACCAGAGATTCAAGCACCATCCCCTTAATCAAAGAATGATCAGGAAATCCCAAAGCCTTCATTACACCAAAGTCGCGCAGCCGCGCGTGAACGGCCGCAAACATAATCATGCCTACCACCAGTAGAGCGATGATATAACCGGCGCCGATCAATACGTTCATCACCGGGCCAAACAGCGTACGGCCAAGGGCAACATCATTTTGTGATAACGCTTCAGGCCTGAAGACATCGGCCTCAGTTTCCACTGCTTCTATGGCAGCAGCAATGGCATCTTTATCAACACCTGGCGCTAACTCAACCAACAGGTAACTCAACAATGGCAGATTACTGATATCCCCTACCAGATCAGAATCGAAAAAGAAGTCGATCATGTCATCGTAGTTGATGAACGAAAAAGCGGTAAACAACGCCGATGCCTGTTCTGCGATACCTGAAATGCGAAACTCAAAATCAGCAACGATAAAGGGGTCACCCACCTTGAGATCGTAGAGAACGGCGAGAGATTCATCGATCACTATCTCCCTGGCTTTTTTGACGGCGCGACCAGCTTTGAGCCTTGATGGTCCGCCAGCCGTATCGTAGACGACAAAAAAGATCGGGGTCTTGCGATAACCTGCCTGCTCATAAATAACCGGCACCATGGTGATGGGATGAGCCTCGACAACGCCCTCTATCGCCTCAATCCGCTGACGACTTAATTGCGGTAATAGGGAACGACTGGCGATAAAATTAGTGACACCGGTTTGAGCGACAATGAGCCCCGCACCTCGGTTGAGCGCCACGTTTTTGAGTTGCACGAGAAGCCCCGTCTGAAAGCCTTCCAGCAGCAGTATCACCGCCAGGGCGCTGGCAATGGCCACGCAAGTAAGCAACGTACGATATGGCTCATAGATTAATTGGCGATATATCAGTTTAAACACTGCTACCCACCTTCTTCACTTAGCTGAACGGCAACACTATTTGACATCAACAGCCCGACTATAGCCGAAATCAGTAAACCGATAGTGAAATAGCAAAACCGATAGGCAACGCCCCAAGCATCAATACGCCGGCAAACCATTCCCGTGCAAGGTTGAGATCGCCACTGAAACGCTCACAGCGCTGAGCTGTTTTCAGCAGTCGGCATCATGCCTGCCCTTGTTTTCATGCTTCATGTCGCTACTGCTGTCCACCGCCCCGCGCCAGGTAAAATGTTCATACACACCGGACCAATACATACCGAAAAAAACCGCAAACAGTAACTCCTCAAGTGGCATAAAACCGAACACTATCCCCGACAAGGCATCAAGATCCCAGACCCGTTCGATATATCCCGGTGCACTCCACTCCAGACCCACCAGAAAAATGGCGTAGTACACCAGAAACAGCAAACCACCGATCCAGCTTTTTTGTTTCAAGTCTGGCCGGCACAGCGTTGTCGCAACAACACCAACAATCATCGCTACAATTGAAGGATAGATAGGATTCCAAGGTAAAAAATAAAGCGGTACAAATGCGACAAACGGTGCCGCCAAGGCTTTATAGTGATGTCGGTGCAATGGCTGTTGGCGTTGGCGCATCGTCACGGGTTCAACGGTTTGCCCGGTCAACAGATTATAAAAAACGGCCCCAATACCACCTATACCGAAACAGAAGATCAAACTCTCTATATCGAACCCCGTATTCACAGCCAAATCGAATAGACTGGGCGGTAGCCAGTATTCCGGCACAAACAGCGGCTCAGTTAACCCAAACGGCGTGGTAAACAGACTGGCCCACAACATCGCCCGTCGATGGACCGGGAACGCGACATAAACAATCGCCCAGGGCACCAGAAACGCGCTCGACCAGAGCAACCAGACGTATTGGTCAGAAGCCATTTTTTACTCTCTAAATCTGTGGATAAAAACAAACAAAATCTACCACCACCGCCCCAAGTGAGCGCAATACTGGAGGCCCGCAGCACAACTCAAGCCAGCTCTTCACCTAACAAACAACCCAACTCAACGACATTCTGAGGCAATAACCACCCAGTATGGCTATCTATATGAGTGCTGATGCTGAATCTTGGTAGTTCCTTGCAAAGTCGATAGATGTTAAACGCCATAATGCATTAATTGCTTTAATGAATACCGGCCTGACGCTGTTGGCGACGCACGTAAGCAATAATATGTCCTACCTGCTCGGGTGAAACCGCCGGGACCGGCGGCATATTACCAAAACGCCAATGATGTTGTTGGGTACCATTCTTTGCCGCCAAGTAAAATGTCAGGTCGGCATGATGCCCCGGATGGTATATTTTATGTACCAGAGGCGGCCCCTGGTTAGTACCTGCGCCCGCCTTACCATGACATTGTGCACAATTATCACGAAACAAACGCTCACCTTGTTGTGAATTGGCAACAAAGCCCTTTTCCGGCAGATACCGTTGCGTCTGTTCAGAATTCGGTTGCTCGCACCCAGCTACCAGCACTGCACTGGTGACTAGAAACCCAACAAGCATAAATTTTCTTTTTGTCATGTGATTATTATCTCAATTATTGTATTTAGTCGCTACTGGTATTGGTGCTATCTGGGCTTCCGCTACAGTCGAGAGCAGGCAACGCTATTGCGCTAACCATCGACTAGGCCGCCGGCACAGATTCACGACGGATGTTTGCAATGTTCGGTGATATAGAGTTTTATCAGGGCGCTATGACATCACTTGATACCGTGATCGCACTGCCCGCCTCCATCAGCTTGCCCACCGACGCCGGCACCCAGCTGCAAGGATGACAACTGTTGCGGATCGGATTTCAGCGTCGTCACAAAGGGTTGCAGCTGCGCCAGGGTCTGGGCCATGGCAGCAGCCTGTATCTCCGGACCGCCAGTACTCAATGGCCAGATCAATTCCGGCAGATCCGGCTCAACAACGATAATCGGCGCACCACAACCGCCGGGGCAACGATGAAAGGTTAGCGTCTGGTCGGACAAGTACCAGGGACGCTGACGATAGAGCAACAGGTACAATATCCCTATCAAAGACCAGGGCTGTTTTAGCGCCGCTGCCAAACCTTCCTCCCTTTCCCGGTGCACAGCCGTGTGATGAACGATGAGCGCGTCCAGGCCGTGCTTGCAACAAATCGCCTCAGTCGGGGATATCTCTATCATGGCACCATCACAATACAGGTCGCCGTCGATCTCCACCGGCCGATACAACACCGGCATGGCGGCGCTGGCCATAATACGCGGGGCCAGCTCACCTTCTGAAAAAAGCGTTTTGGTGCCCCGGGTCAGATTCATCGCCAGGCTGTAAAAAGGGATTTTGCATTGTTCGAAGCGTTTGGCGGTTAAATTACGCTGAACGAACTCGATCGCCGCGCAAGCATCCGAAATACCACTATAGCCGCGCCCTTTACGCACGATCATATTCCAGAAAAAGCGCGTCCATGAGTCCGCGGTCCAGTATTCCCGGGTTCGCACATTGGCAATCGCCTCCTGCCATTGATGCAAATCGGTGCCGCTAGCATAGACGCCGCCCACCAGGGCCCCGGCACTGCAACCAGCAACGGCGGCAACCTCGATGCCCAACGCTTCAAGCGCCAATAAAAACCCGGTATGGGCGTAAACACCACGCCCACCTCCAGAACTCAATACCACGCCAATCTTTACCGGACGGCTCAACTTGCCCACCTGCTGTTTAACTTCATTGCCTGCATACCTAAAAAAGTTTAACTATTAATACATGTCCGACATTGAACTCCCCCCTCTGAAAAGGGGGAGGCTTGATGACTATGCCCACAGCTCCAGGACAAAATTCGACATAACCGCTTTCAATATATCGCTGCGGGTAATAATACCCACCAACGTCCCCTCCCGCACAATCGGCATCGCTCCAACACGCTGATCGACAAAAAGTCTAGCGATGTAACGTACATCCGTATCATGACTCGCCGTTAGAACAGGTGTTTTCATCAGCTGCTCAACACGTTCGTTTAGCTTGTGCTGGATCCGTGGCTGGTAGTTTTCAGTTAACCCCCCGACATAACGCAGAATATCCCGATCCGAAAAAATTCCGACTAACGCTCCTTCCGAAGAGACAACGGGCAGGTGACGAAATTGCTTTTTCTGAAATAGTGGCAAGGCTTCGTCTATCGTCATCTCAGCGGTCAACGTCAGCACCGGTGAACTCATAATCCGTTCAGCAAACAGGACGGTATTGGGCTGCGGCAGTTCATCAACAGTTCGATAGGCCCGTTCGACAGCAGCCTGCTGGCCATGTTTTCCGGCAGCCGCATGGTGCTCCTTTTCGTCAACAGGATGAGCCGCAGTCAATTCTTCTATTTTTGCCACACCTGTCGGCTTGAACAGCTTTCCCACCGGCTGAACTTCAATACCATTTATTCCCTGAATTATAAAAGTCATTGACTATCTCCCCAAGCTACGCCGTCAAAGCGATGCCATAAATCATTCATGAGAACAGCTCTCGCCGCGACACCAGACAGAGTGGCAATCAACATTATTGCAGGCGATATCCGTACGCTGACTCACATAGCGGTGATTGGCCCACGGGATTAACAGACGCTTGCGCCATGACCATTGGTACTGCTCCCGTAGGGATGCGCGAAGATTCGGCTTTGCGGCATAGCGCCGCAGAAACCAATGATAACCGCGATTACCCAATAGACTGTAGAGCGCACGGTTGACCACCGAGGTTTGCATCTGCGGCCTCAATTGCCGCTGCCAGAGTCTATCATAGTCTTCGCCACTCAACAGACTTTGTGCCGCCAGCACACCGGATGAAATAGCCAGGCGCATGCCGAAACCCCACAAGGTGTCCTGAAAACCTGCCTGCTCCCCCACTAACGGGTGCCGGCCGCTATAGGCACTGGTGGGAATGCGGAAATTACCGCTGCCACCGTGTGGCCTGGGGTTCTTTATCTCCAAGCCGACCAGGCGCTGAAAGGCCTCTACTGTACGCTGCACGTAAAGCTTCTGCTGCTTGAAACCGGAAAACATGCAAGTCTTGACATTCCCTTTGCCATTCATCACCAGCAAATAGGCATACCCCTGGGGCGCCAGATCATCATCACAGATAACCCAGTAGCCGTCCGCCATATCTGTCTCAAAATGATAACCCACGGCGATGGCATCAGCGGCCCGCGGTCCGGCGGCGAAGATGCCGTCCCCCGCCACCCGACGCAAACGGCTGTTGAAACGGACCTCGACACCGAGACCCTGTGCCTGTCTGAGCAAGGCACTGTCCAAGGTGCCGGGGCCAGGACCACGCTCCACCAGATAAAAAAGTGGTTCATCGCTCCTGATTTCAAAACTTTCACCCTTGGGATTGAAGGCAGTACCACTATGACAAGGCAAGGCCGTAAAGTCGGTCGCCAGCCCCTGGCCTTTCAATACCGACAGGGCATCCTCCTCAGTGGTCCAGTTTTCCACCCCCTGGAAATCGCCACCAAAGCGGTGACCCACCTCTTTTTGTGTTTCATGCACGACCACCTGACGGCCCGCCTGGACCAGGGTAATGGCCGCTGCCAGTCCCGCCGGGCCGGCACCGGCGATCTCTACCGGCGAACCGGCGAGGCAATCCATCTTTGCGTTACTGGTCATCGCCAATTCCTTTCACACTTTCCTCCACATGCTTTTTATTCGCGTCATTGTTCAGCCCCAACCAGCACCAGGAGTGAGCGATCCTCCAAGACCAGCGGCGACGCTGCATCGAGCAATGGATAATCGTGCGACATCCACACATCACCAGGAACTGATGCGGCAGTGTTCACCGCCAACCGCCAGGCCTGGCCGGCGTGCACTGCCGGCAGATGAAACGCCACGGCATGTGGCTCGGCATTGAATAACAGGCAAATATCCGTATCATCGAAACGGCTGCCATGGAGCACACAGCCCAGCGACCGCTCGTTATTGCTCCAATAGGGCCGACCACCGCTGACATCAAACCATGTAATATCGTCTGCACTATAAAAACTCTCTGTCGTCAGCAGCGGATGATGCTTACGCAGTGCGATCAGCGCGCGGCTAAAACCCAGCAATTCGCCATTGTCTTCGATCAACCGCCAGTCATACCAGGAGCGCTCATTATCCTGGCAATAGGCGTTATTGTTGCCGCCCTGACTGCGGCGAAACTCATCACCGCCCAGCAGCATGGGCACCCCGCGGGAGAGCATCAGGGTGGCCATGAGGTTCTTGAGCTGACGCAGCCGCAAGGCCTCGATCTGCGGATCGTCGCTTGCGCCCTCGACGCCGTAGTTGGCACTGTAGTTATTATCGCTGCCGTCGCGGTTGTCCTCGCCGTTGGCCTCGTTGTGTTTGTGCTCGAAACTCACCAGATCATTGAGGGTGAAACCGTCATGACAGGTAATGAAGTTAATGCTGTTGAGCGGCTGCTTGCCACCTGCCTGATAAAGGTCGGCGCTGCCACATAAGCGGCTGGCCAGTGCGCCGCGCATGCCGGCATCGCCACGCCAGAAACGGCGCACCTGATCGCGAAAATGGCAGTTCCACTCCGACCAACGCCGCCCGGCGAAATTACCCACCTGCCAGGCCCCGGCCGCGTCCCAGGCCTCGGCAATCAGTTTGACATCGCGCAGGATAGGGTCCTCGGCGATACGCTCCAGCAGTGGTGGATTGCTGGCCATATTACCCGCCTCGTCGCGCCCTAGGATGGAGGCCAGATCAAAGCGGAAACCGTCCACGTGCATCTCGGCCGCCCAGTAACGCAGACAGTCGAGAATAAAATCACGCACCACTGGATGATTGCAGTTAAGTGTGTTGCCGCAGCCCGAGTAATTTTTGTAGTAACGCCGGTCGTCTTCCAGCAGATAGTAGATCGGGTTGTCGATGCCGCGAAAGCTCAAGGTGGGGCCCAGCTCGTTACCTTCGGCGCTGTGGTTAAAGACCACATCCAGGATCACCTCAATACCTGCGGCGTGCAGGGCGCGGACCATCTGCTTGAACTCGGTCACCTGCGTCCCCGCCTGCGAGGCATAGGCTTCCTTAGGCGCAAAAAACCCCACCGTGCTGTAACCCCAGTAGTTGCGCAGCTGCTCGCCGGTGAGGGGATTGTCGCGCGTGAGCTCGTGCTCATTAAACTCGTGCACCGGCAGCAGCTCCACAGCAGTGATACCCAGTGCTTGCAGATAGGGAATCTTTTCGATCAGGCCGAGATAGCTGCCCGGATGTTTCACACCCGATGAGGGGTGCATGGTGATGCCTCTCACATGGGTTTCGTAGATCACCGTCTGTGCCCAGGAATGCCTGAGGGGCCGATCGCCTTGCCAGTCGAAACCATTGGCGACGATCAGGCCACGCGCCGCACAAGCCTCATTGTCGTCATTCGCGGGGCCGGCATCGCCTTCTGCAACAATGGCATCGTAGTCACGCGCCCGGGCAAAATCCCAAGACGAGACACCGGCCAGTGCCAGGGCATAGGGATCAACGACAATGCGTTTCGAATTATAGCGCAGCCCCTGCTCGGGCTCGTAGGGGCCGTCGACACGCCAGACATAGGCCTGACCGGGGCGCAAGCCCTGCACGCAAAGATGCCAGATGTCACCGGTGCGGTGGCAAGCCGGGTCGAGGCGGATGCTGCTGCAATGTTTGGCGTCGCCGGGGGTAGCGAAGAGCAGCAGTTCCACGGCACTGGCATGGCGGCTGAACAGGGCAAAGTTGACCCCTTCGCCGACCGGCCAGGTCCCCAGTGGAAAAGGCCGCCCAGGCGCCGTGCATATGCTGCTGTCGCTCATGTTTCTCCTCCCGGCGTCAAGGCCCCCTCCAACCCTGCGGACTTGCCGAACCTAAGCTGATACAGCAAGACCAGAACCCGCGCCGTCCACGCCAGCCCCAAACTTGCTACGGAAACGATGGCCGTCGTCAAGAGCAAAAACACTGTATAGAACAGCTTCTCGGCCAATTCATGACTGAAGAATCGCGCTGCCTGCATAACACTGTTGTCTCCATTATTTTTCTCCTAAAAAAACCACTGCCGCCACGCTGGCATGGTCCGTAGCAAGGTCAAAGCCAGCGACGCGCCATCCAGCCCACTGCCTCTGTGAGCTGGTCGCTCCAGCCCCGCGTGCTCCAGCGACTAGCAAACACCTCCTCCGACTGCTCCAGGTCTTTTTCAAACTGCTGCCGCAACTGCAGACATAGCTGTGGCTCGCGGCTGATGAGGTTCAACTCATAGTTCAGAAAAAAGCTGCGGTAATCCAGATTCGCCGTGCCCAGGATGGCGTAAGCCTGATCCACAATGGCAGTCTTGGCATGCAGCACACGCGGCAGATACTCGAAGATGCGCACCCCCGCCTGCAACAACGGTGCATAACCGGCGTGGGATGCCCAGCGAACCAGAGGCACATCACCCTTGCGCGGCACCAGCACCCGCACATCCTTACCGCGCCGCGCAGCCGCCATCAGCGCCGCTTGCGTGCGATGATCCGGAACGAAGTAAGGCGTGGTCAGCCAGACGGTGGATTTCGCCTCGTCCGCCATTGCCGCATAGGCACAACGCAGCTGCCGGCGGCAATGCCGGGAATGGTTGGGCATCAGCACGCTGGCTGTCCCCGCTGTCCTCGGCAGGGCCCAGCGCCGGTTGCCACGCCAGAAGGCGTCGAAAAGCCTGCCAGCCTGCACGGCCAGTGCGCCACGACAGCACACATGGGTATCACGCCAACGCCGTTCACCGTAGATTGAACGCGCGTTTTCGCGGTGAATATTGAAGCCACCGAGGTACACCTCAGCATCGTCCACCACCAGCAACTTGCGGTGGTCACGGCGGTTGTAACGCAGCGGGTCACGCCAGCGCCAGCGATGAAACCAGCGTAACTCCACACCCTGTGCCAGCAGATATTCTTCAAGACGGCGGGAAAATCGCAGCGTCGAGCCGGCCGCATCGATCAGCAGCCTCACCTCGACACCCTCGCCTGCCTTCGCAGCCATCGCCTCGGCAAAGCGCTGCCCGATCTCATCATCGGCGAAGATGAACGTTTCCAGCCAGACCCGATCGCGTGCGCCGGCAATCGAGGCGAGCATAGCCTCATACAACTCATCACCCTCCGTGAATAACGCCAGCGCTTCGTACCCTTCGGTCAGGGACGGTATACAGCCGCACGACAGCTCGCCTTGCGAATGCGGCATCAAAGCGTCTTTGATTGGCATTCAGGGAAGATAGCGATGGGGCGGAATGGCTTCACGGCTCTCAAGCTGCCACTCCTCGCTCTCGTGTATCAGCGCATGACGCAAGCGCTGCACCCAATCACTACCCAGGCGCGCGCCCGCATCGCTCAACGCCGCCTCTAGCTCTTTCAGACCCACTTGCAGCAGGTCATAGGTGACTTCAATGCTATCGCCCGATGCAGTGACTGCATTGACCCCCATCAACTCGCCAAGCACCTCCTGCACCAATGCCGCGTCTTCGGCGGACAGCGGTTGGGCAAGGTGCAGTCGCCGCCGCTTGAGCGCAACCTGGCCTTCCTGCTTCGGTGCCGGCTGTCCCGGATAACCGACGTACAGATGCGGATGGGCAATGAACCGTTCCTTGCATTGAGCGGAGCAGAAGACAAAGTGCATCTGCTGGTGAATGATCTCGTTTTCGTTATGATCGACTTCCATGCTGCATACCGGGCATTTCGTCTTTTCATCACGTTTCATATTGGCTCCTTGTCTTGCTGATGCTCATTGGTGGCCGCCATTAACCCGCTTGCTCCATTGCAGCCGTGTATTTCCCCTGCCGTGCCAGGCTGTTGAACCGGGCCCGTTTCAGCAAGGCCTGCTGGGCGGCAGCAACATTCTCCGCTTTGCCGCCCCAGGCCTGCAGCGCAGGTTGTTGCAGGGCCCGGCCATAGGAGATGCTCAACTGCCAGGGTGCATTGCCACGCTGTTGATTGATGGCATTGAGATTGGCAGTGGCCTCTTCCGGTCCCTGACCACCGGAGAGAAAGTTGATGCTGGGCACCGCCACAGGTACGCTACGGCGCAATACCGTCAGTGTTGCCTCGGCGACTTCCTCCGGCGCGGCGCGACGACAGGCCTTGCCCGGCAACACCATATTGGGTTTGAGCAGCATCAATTCCAGGCACACCCCGTGTCTATGCAGCGCGTGAAACACGGCGTGCAGCACCCGTTCGCTGACTTCGGCGTGACGGTCGATATCGTGGCCACCATCCATCAACACCTCCGGCTCCACAATGGGCACGATACCCTGTGCCTGGCACACCGCAGCATAGCGGGCCAGCATCTCAGCGTTGGCCTCGATGCCGTGGTGGCTGGGCACGTGCGTCTCAATGGCGTAGACCTCGCGCCACTTGGCAAAACGGGCACCCTGCGCCTGGTAGGTTTGCAGCCGTTCAGCCAAACCATCCAGGCCCTGGGTGATGAGATCTCCCGATGACAAAGCCAGGGGAATCTTGCCCTTGTCTACCTTGATGCCGGGAACAATGCCCTGCGCCCAGGCAGCCTCGGCAATAGGCAGACCATCACCGGTCTTCTGTGCCAGGGTCTCCTCAAACAGAATAATGCCGCTAATGAACTGCCCCAGCCCCGGCGTGGTGACCAACAGACTGCGCCAGGCGCACCGGCTCTCCTCACTGGGTTCCACCCCGATGGGCTGAAAGCGCTTCGCCATGGTCGGGTGGCTTTCGTCCGCCGCCAGGATGCCGCGCTGCGCATCCACCATATCGGTAATGGTCTGTTGCAATAGGGTCTGGTGATTCATGGTAACCTCCTATTTTTTGGTTGGTTTTCTGTCAACTGCTCGGCTCGGCGTATTACCGGGGCTTGACGATAAAACAGCGCCAGTTGATCATAGACCGCCGGGTATTGCTGAAACAACAGCAGTGGCGCGGTGAAGAAATACTCACTCGCCACCGCAAAAAATTCTGCCGGGGCGGTGGCGCCATAGGGGTTGATGGCAGGACGATGATGATGTGCCAGCTGCCGCTGTAAGTGATCAAAAGCCTCAGCAAAAACCGCCGTCCACTGTCGCCGCACCATCTCGGGATGCAGCGGCGGCATGCCGTTGGCGCTACCGTTGAGCATGTCCAGCTTGTGGGCGAATTCATGTACCACCACATTATGACCGGGGTAGGACGCAGCTAGGCCAGAGCTAACATCATCCCAGGAGAGAATCACCGGCCCTTGCGACCAGGACTCGCCGCTTAGCGCCTGCTGATCGTGCGAGACCAGTCCCGTTGCATCGGTGCTATCCCGCGTCACCCGAAAGGCGCCAGGATAAATCACCACCTCAACCCAGCCGTCGTAATAATCCAGCCCGAGCTTCAAAATCAGCAGACAGGCCTGGGCCGCCACGGCCAGCGCCATTTCCGTTGACACGCTTAAACCCTGCACCCCACCAAGGGTCTTGCGGTGCAGAAACAAGGTCGTCAGCTCCCGCAAATGGGCTCTCTCCACAGCACTCAGGCCACTGAAGATATCAGTCCCATGCATTAAGGTTTCCCATGCCTCGCGGGGAATGGGGTGGTGACTAAGCGTATAACGAATACGCCGATGTTCAAGCCATTTCATGGTTATAAGAAAAACACTTCATTCAATCCAGACATGGCCGCCTCGGTGTTTATTCCTGACCAGGCAATCAATAATATTCCGGCACTTCCAAAGACCAGGTCGGCAGCACCAAACTTGCCGAGACGCTCGCTGAATAACAGACAACCAGACACGACAGCCTGAATCGGTGCGTGGCATAGCAATGACCGTTGCGAGCCCCGCAGGGGTGAATTCCAGCCTCTTGACCATGTCGAGGAATACAACTGCTTCTCTACGCCGCATGCACTCGGCGTCGAGAGCAGACCGTCCACCCTGATATTTGCGGTCTTCATCGTACAGTCTTCCTTTCCAACCTTAGTAGTCGGGTCGGCCATTTGTAAAACAGATCACTACAGCGTCAGAATACTCCGATAGACTGCCACTTCAACACGATGCTGTGTCGTGCGCCGCAAATGATCACGCATGGCCTCCAGCGCTTCCGACTCACCGTGCACCAATTTAATGGTGGTGCTTTTTGCCAGCGATGATTGCTCCAGCCAGTGCTGAATATCGACGTAGTCTCCGTGACCCGACAAGCCGTGCATCACCTCCACATGGGCCCTGACAGAAATCCATTTGCCGTGAATTTTTACACTTTCAGCACCTTCCAGCATTTTCGCGCCACGAGTGCCGCCAGCCTGATAACCGGCAAACAATACGGTGGTGCGATGATCGTGTAACAAGCGTTTGAAGTGATGCAGGATGCGACCGCCGGTGGCCATACCGCTACCGGCGATGATGATATGCGGATAATTCAGTTCGGCCAGCGCCATGGAATCCTCCACGCTGCGTGTGTACGTGACTGCATCACACATCTGCTGGCACTGGTCATGACTCAAACGGTGCTGACTGGAATAATAGCAGTAGATATCCGAAACGCTAATGGCCATGGGACTATCCAGGAAAACCGGCATCCTGGGTATTCGACCTTCACTCATGAGCGTCACCAGCATGTGCTGCAGGGCCTGGGCGCGGCCCACGGCAAAACTCGGGATCAGCAGCGGGCCGCCCCGCTGCGCCGCTGCAGTAACAATTCGAGCCAGCTGTTCAAATGGATCCGTATCATCATGGCGGCGATTGCCGTAGGTGGATTCCAGCAACAGCAAATCCAGTTTGGGCAGAGGATCCGGCGGGCTCATTAGAATATCATTCGGCCTGCCCACGTCGCCAGAAAAACCGACGCGCTTGCCCTCAGCCTCAACAATCAGACTGCCGGCCCCGAGGATATGCCCCGCGCTTTGTAAATGCAGCGTCATATCACCCACCGTAAAGGTTTCACCAAATTCCACCGTTTCAAACAACTCCAGAGATCGTTCGGCCGTAGCGCGGTCATACAAGGGTTGCGGTGACTCATGCTTGCTCAGTTTGCGGCGGGCATAATATTTGGCGTCCTCTTCCTGAATGTGGCCGCTGTCCGGCAATAAGATGCCACACAGAGCCTTGGTCGCATGATGGGTATAGACCGGCCTGCGATAGCCCTTCTGATAGAGCACCGGGATGTAACCCGAATGATCTAGATGCGCGTGGGTTAACACCACGGCGTCGAGTTTGTCTATATCCAGCGACAAGGGCTGCCAGTTGCGCTCGCGCAACCATTTGTAACCCTGAAACAAGCCACAATCCACCAGAACCCGGCTATTGCCGCTTTCCAATAAATATTTGGAGCCGGTCACCGTCTCGGTGCCGCCCAGGAAGGTTATTTTCATTTTATATCTCCTGCCAGAATGATTTTACATAATGGGTCCACACGTCTTGCTCTCTTAACCTTAGTTGACTGAATTTTTTTCTTCTTTCGCTGCTCTCAGAAACCACAGCTGAAACAGCGAGATCAAGATCTGCCCCGCCCACGCCAATCCCAGCAGTGCACCGGCCGCCACCACGGTATAGGCGTAGAACGGATCCCACTTGGTGAGAAACCAGGCGAGGATATCAGCGAAGATCGCCACAAAGGGCGACACCATCAGCGTCGCCTTGAGCCAGGTAGTCACAGCAGCAAGACGGAAGATGAGGCCGATGCCCAGGGCGACGAGCCCGATGCCGAACAGATGAATATGGGACAGTTTCATGAGCGTGTGCAAGGATTCGCCGGTATCCACCGCTGCCACCACCTTGATGCCTGCATAGGTGGAGAGGTCGGGGATCTTCAAGCCCGAGGCCGGACGGTGACATTGCAGGCAGGTTTTTTCCAGGATAGGGCGAATGCGGGTGTTGTAGTCTTGCTCAGCGCTCCCGTCTTTCAGCCAGGCCACGATCTCAGAACGGTCATCGTTCTGCTCGAGGTAAGCGGCCATCGAACCGCGAAGCGCCGCCTCCAGTCGCGTACCGCTTCGATTGCCGTAATAATTGTCAACGACATCCTCAATCGACACCCCCGGTTTGCCGTCGTGCCCCTCATGACTGGTGTACAGAAACACCAGCGCCATCAGGTAGCCGCTGCCCATGAGCAGCAGAAACGCCGTATAGAGCAGCTTCTCGCTCAGTGCACAATCGTAGAAACGACGCTCTCGCATCATCACATATCACCGTCGTTGTTATACCCGACACCGCACTTCATAAACACCCACAACGATGCACAGCATCTATCCGCAAATTCGACTGCCTGCTGCGCCCTCGCAACATCACCACCGATTGAGCAGACCATCCTAGTCTTCATTCTTTGCATTCGAACGTTCCACCAGCTGCCGCCATAATCCCAGACGTGGGAAAAACCTCGGCACCTGTTGTTGATAGTCGCGGTATTTTTCACCGAACTGTTCGAGCACCCGTTTTTCCTCACTACGCGCCAGCAGGCCATAGGCCAGCACGATGACAGGAAACAGACCCACCGAGAACAGCGTCGGCCAATGCACAACACCCTCGCCGAAGATACCAATGAACAACCCCGTATACTGGGGATGCCGTACCAGGCCATACAAACCTGTTGTTGCAAGCTGGTTCTGCGCATGCGCACGGTGGAGTTCGCGCCAGCCTTGGATGAAAATACCGATGCCGACGAACAGCAGTCCATAGCCGAGTATCATAGAGATAAACATACCTGTCTCGCCCATTCCTAACAGCGAAGACCAGAGATTGGCATTGAGATCGCCTTGATTATTTCGGTCCAACCCGAAAAACCGTGCCAGCAGATAAATGGTGAGCGGGAAACCGTACATCTCCGCGTATAGTGCGATGATGAATGCCTGCACCACCCCGGCACTAGCCCATTCGCGCCATGTTTTGGGGGCGAGGTAACGGTAAAACAGCCAGGACACTACCACGATCATGATGACAGCGAGGCCCCAGGCGCCGGAGTGCGCGATGTCTTCTTTCACAGTCAAGCTCCTTATTGCTTAATTTACGCCGTTGATAATGAGAAAGGAATGACGATCCCGTATCTGCGTATTATCCACACCACCATAACCCCGTGAATAGGGAGGAACATTGCCCAACACTGTCCCAAAGGATAAAGGTTGGTGTTTGTTTTAGAGGGCATATTAAGACAATTGCCCCATATAGCTGGATATTTTAGAAACCATCAATCAGGCACCGATCAAATGAAACCCCTTCTCCAGAGTGCGATAGCAGTACCGTGCCTACCCATTGCCAAATCCATCCCGCAATGGGTAGGTTTCACTATTAAATTGTCAAAACCCCACTTCCACCTGCAAGGTTACTGTACTGTCATCTGTGGCCGATGTTGGGCCATTCACACGCCAGTATTCAATCGATCCGCGTGCATTTTCTGCGAGATAATAGGCAAGCTGGGCTGTCACCTCGTCATAATTGTCACGACCATTATTTTTTTCATAACTATCCAGGCGCAGCAAAGGAACAAACGACGGACTGCCTTGATCCATGAACGTATAACGCGCCTCAATATAAGCGGCCGTATTGTCATCCGCCACGGGCGTACCATTGTCGTCACTGGCCCTTAACAGGGCACCCATTAGGCGTATATTGCCAATGTCCGCCTGGGCATCGATACCATTTCGCGTAAAGTCCATTTCGACGCTACAATTTGTATTGGTCTCCATACACCGGCCATGAATGACCGTGAGTCCAATCATGGTGTTTGGACTCACATCCACAGCCAGGCGACCGCTCAGCGCACTACTGCCCTCCCCTTCGTTGTCGCCCGCAACACCACTGTAAATGACACTATAAAAAAGCCTTTCTATCGGTCGACCATAAAGCGAAATATTCTGACGGGAATCCCTCAGTCGTCCGCCGGCGTCCGCACCACCAAAAGGCTGGCCGTAAACCGAGGCACGATTACTGCTCAATCTGCGCGAATCACTGTATACATCATAAGGATCACTACCCAGGAGCGCGCCCCATGAGAATCGCAGATTGGCTGCGGCACTAGGGTGATAGCCCAGCGCAGCGGATTTTACTTCAGCGTTAAAGCCCGTATCATCCTCCGCCTCCAGTTCAAACCAACCCGAAAGATCATTCGCCATTGCACCGGCGGCCATTAATTCAACTTCATTCAGCGCACGCGTTTTCCGCTCCCCCTTATCACTGTTTTGATATGGTCGCGCCTTAATCATTGCAGCCACCGGCAGCGTCTGATCCCAGTTCATAAAACCCGGCTTTTCATCCCTGGTGAGACGATAACCATTCTCCTTGAATTTTCGTCCTGTAGCATTCAGCGCGGGCCAGGCGCTATGACAGCTACTGCATTCAGCTTGATATTTTCTGGCAAATGCTGGAATGGCCTGCACCGCATTGCTAATCATCACGCCAGTGATCAGAAAAGAAACAGCCATGAAGACGACGCTAGACCTCCTTGACGCCCTATACTCATGCCTGTGCTGGTATATATTTTTCATTTTAAGCTCCCTAAAATTGGCCTATTTTTTACTATATTATTAAGAACAACTATTACTTCTGTAGCATTTATTTCAACGTTTGTTGTTTTGTTAACAGGTAATCAACCAACCCATTTATCTCAACTTTCGTTAGTTTATCTTCAAATGCGGGCATCGCATTCTTACCCTTTGAAATTGCCTGGCGCAAACTCTGCGTGTCGCTAGTCATAGCAGTCACAGCGGGCCCCAGTTTCTTCTTATCTATGGCGTGACACAAAGAACACTTTTGTTTAAAAAGCTGTTGCGTGTCCGGTATTTCTGCGGCAAACGCGGCTGACACGGGGTTAATAAACAGCGAGATAAACACCAGCGTTTTACAATTTATTTTCATAACCATACCAATCTATCCTGTTGTAAATGCTTCACACGCCGCTCACAGTGCGAAACAACCTAACCCAAGACCATACCCGACACCTTACTGACCGACGAATGAGCATCGGTGTCGGCATGAGCATTGGCGTTGCGGCTTTTGGTTTATATCCTTTAGGTGTTACCGTCCCATTAACTGAAAACCCCACAGCAAATTCTCATTGAACCACACCTTAAATGCCTACGATAAAACATACGTGCTGCACCCAGGTCAATCTTTTATTGCAACCCATCTAATGGAAAACAGCCGGTTTGTCACCCGGCAGATAGCACGGGGTTCGACTAAGGCATTTAAGCGAACGGCTAGCGATTCTGATAACGATTAAGATCATACAATCCAGACATGACGGGCTTGTTTCGCGCAGACTCATCCTGAAACCAGTCGGCCAACTCCCAGAATGCGGGATCGGTACGCCTGACGCCATACTGATCAACAAATTTTTCATAATCTTTATGACTGCGGATAGCTGCACAACGTTCAGCAAAATCCTCAATATCTGACAGCGCCACTGAAAAAAAGAAATTAGGATAAGAACCTTCCAGCCACTTAACAACGGTCATAGAGTCCTTATCAATATCGGCACGCTCACGCTCACGCTCATCGGCAAGAAAAGAGGTAACATTCTTGTAAGCCTTATTACGAATCAGTGTATAGGCCAAATCCTCTTTCGACTTACCCGTCCTTACGCGCACAAATGCAACATCAGGAAAGGCATGCAAACGCCTGCCTTGCAACCGGGCTATTTCATTCATGGCCTGTTCAACGCGCCGCTCCGTTAGCCCAGAGAGTGAGCCTTGACAGTCGTTGCGGCCACAGCGATTGAGGGCTGGCGCATGTTGTGTTGCAGCGGCCAGCCGGCGTTTGAGTTTCTGATAGAGCTCTTGCTGTGGATCATCAGTCAAATAGCCGCTCACGGATTCGGTACTCAACCACTCCTGTGGGGCAGAAAACAGTTTTTCTATGCTACTGCGCTGACCCACATACCAGGCATCGCGTATCGCCTTGCGTCTGTCAGCCGGAAGAAAGGCCAGATAATAATCCTCGCCCTCCATACGCAGGAAATCCATGTAAACCCTCGTATTCATTCTGTGCGCGATATTGCCATACACGTTGAAACCGGCCACCAATAGATAATGAATGCGCTCAAACAACGGATAATCGATAACCCAGGCGGTTTCCGGCTCATCGCCTATCAAGCCGTATGCTACTGAACCACTATCGAAATGACGAAAAACTGTCAGTGCTGCATTGGGATTACCGCCATCACCGTCCCATATATAATCCATAGCGTGATCAATGTCATGGGTGCCTATCGTCTTAAACCATGCTTGCTTGCTCTCCATATAGCGCCGCTGACCTTGCCAGTAATTCGTCCAGATCCCGAACAAATCAAAGTCACTGCGACCGTCCACCGGAATCTGCAGATCATCAACGACAGCCCCTATGAATTCTGCGTTGTTGGTAATCACCTCCTGCTGTGGATCAAAAAACATGACCCAAAACTGGTCTTCAATGACATTCAGTGCGAGCTGGCCACGACAAACCGGACCTTTGATAAACCCCTCGATAAAAAAGCGTGCATCATCCAATAAAAAGCGATAGCGCGACATGGCCGGTATATCAGCAAACACCTTGAATGGGTTAGTGGCGATCGCCGGCTCATAGGATGGCAACTCAGGCACTTCAAATTCAGGATCAAGGAAGAGTTCACGGTAGCGCTCCATCCGCCTGGCGGAAAACTCGTAAACGATGTGACTTTTGGCCACGACACTCGGTTGGTACTTTTTCAGGCGATAATAAAAGACACCACCGGGATCGTCATAGGGCAGCACGGTCGGAATTTCATCTATTGCCTGTTCAGGTGGCGTGGTAGAGCGCAGCAGACGATAGAACTCGCGTGCTGGTGAGCCGGCAAAATGAATATGCGCATGAAACAGATGTTCATAGAGATATCGACTGACAAGCCGCTGCTTGTTGCTGGGCTGATTGAGAAAACTCTCCCACTGACTGATTTGCGGCAACACAGAGGCCGAGGGACTGGACGAAGCTGGCATCGGCGTACCTTGAGCGATCCACGAAACCAGCGTTTGATATTCCGGCCTGGTCAAGTTTGGCATGGCATAAGGCATACCCCACAGTGGATGTTCGTCAATAAAATCGCCCATAGTGGCCATGGTCGGGCAACTCTGTTCACGGTCGAGCTCCAGCGTAAAGCTGTCTGGCAGTTGATCTTCGTCGGGTTGCGGGTTCTGCTGCTTCAGATGCAGCATATGATACAGCACCGAATTTTTCAGGTTGTTTTCTTTACTCTGTTGCGCTTCATTGAGCACCGGGGAGAAGCCGCGTGAACGCCATTCCGCCGTACTTTTGGCATCGACAAACAGGCGCGTTGGTTGCATGGCAATAATACGTGCAGGATCGTAGATGAGCTCCTCGCTGGCGCCACGTTGCAAACCTTCGCCAGAAGAGAGCTTCAATTGGCAGGGTGCGTCGTAACAGCCATGACAAACCACGCAGCGTCGCTCCAGAACAGGCTTGACTTGTTGTTCGAATCCAACGGGACGATCAAGCAGAACCGCCGCTAGCGGCTCGATGGCCACCGGTTTGTTCTTGTTCATAAACGCCGCCACCAGATAGATGAGCACTGCCAATAACAAGACAACTGACAAAATCGCCAAGCCCCGTTTACGGGTTAACATCTTTTGAAATTGATTCTTATGCAAATGATCCATTACATCTTCAACCAGGTAATAACAGCCACACTCAAACCGGATCCGTACTACGAGACTATCGGCGGCATGGGACAACCAAGGGCATCCGAAAAGGCACGCAACAATTCGATCTCAACAGGCGATATTTTCTGGTCCCGCAGGACACTGGCGGCACAGGCCTTCAGTAGTTGTGGTTTGGCCAGAGGCGTCAGCCTTTCCAGTTTTTGCAGGGCACGATCCAGGTCTGGAAGAGTGACTTCATTTTTTGCCACCAATTGCAGCCCGCTGACCTCCAGCGTTTTTGTTGCGGCACTAAAGGCTGCTTCAATTTCGTCTTGATCCTGCTGACCAGCATAAGCCATTATCGACAGGATCAGCTCAATTTCTTGATCCAGTTGCCCGGCATTAGAGTAACGCGTTTTCGTCTGCGCCAGCTTGAAGAACTGCCCGTCCAGATGGTTAAACAGAATTTTCTGTAGCGACCATTCCAGCAGCTCGACCCTGGCATCCATGTCAATCAACGCGACCAGGTTGTCTCTAAAGGCTTGGTACTGGTCGAGTGAACACTGTTTGAGTGCCGGTATGGCGATATCAATGATCGGCAGACGGAATTTAATATCCAGGCCATCCATCTCCGCTAGTAGTTTGTGCGTTAACACCAGCACATCCGGATCGGCATACTGCTGCAAATGCGCCAGTTGTCTGCCACGCACCGCCTGTCCTGGATCAAGCACCAGGGCATAAATAACGGCGCGGGCGCCATAGGGCTCACGGGCAGCCTCTTTGATGACCAAAGGCAACTCTGCCAGCAGCGAGCGGGCGTAGTTGATTGTTTCCGGTTTCGGCTTACCGATTTGATCGATGGCAGTGGCGACGTCGGCCATGGCAGCGCCGGTCACGACCGCGGCGACCTTGTTGGCGAGCGCTTCGCGCGTCATGGTTTCTTTTTTATCCGCCTCTTCCCGGGGTGAGTCGGCTTTGTCGGAAGTATCAAATTTGCCGTCCCATTGGGGATCGATGCGCAGAATGCGCTTGGCCAGCGGCGGGTGCGTAGCGGCTAACGATTGCATGAAACCCGAAACGCCCTGAGCAAAAAAGGCATGACTGACTTCGGGTGCACCGGGATTTTCCACTTTTGAACCAAACTCGAGGCCGCCGATTCGTTTCAACGCACCCGCGATCCCATCCGAGTTGCGGGTAAACTGGACCGCCGAGGCGTCTGCCAGATATTCCCGCTGCCGGCTCACCGCTGCCTTGATCAGACCACCGAAAAAGGTGCCGGCAAAGCCGATGACCATTAGCCCGATCGCCAGCACCAGTATTCCGCCCGCATTTTTACCACTGCTGCGCCCGCGCCGCGAAAACGAAGCGGAATACAACAAATAGTAACCAATAATGCCAAGAATCAGGATGCCATTCAGCACCCCGATCAAGCGGATGTTGAGCCGCATATCGCCGTTAAAGATATGGCTGAACTCATGGGCTATGACGCCTTGCAGCTGCTCACGACTCAGATGATCGATCGTCCCCTGAGTCACCCCGATGACGGCATCGCGTGGTGAGAAACCGGCCGCAAAGGCATTAATACCCGGTTCATCGGCGAGCAGATATACCGGCGGCGCCGGCGTGCCGGAGGCGATGGCCATCTCCTCTACCACGTTCAGCAGTTTGCGTTGCTTCAGATCTTTAGTGTTTTGCGGGATCAATCGCCCACCCAGTGCCTCGGCAACCACCTTGCCGCCCGCCGACAGGGCCATGATCTTGTAGAGACTGCCCACCAATACCACAATACCGACACCCGTGCTGACCACTGCAAAGGTCGGCCAGTCCATCTGTTGCAGCAATGCCCCACCGTCCTGGATTTGTTCACTATTGATATAACCGAACACCAGCATGACCAGGAGGTTGACCATGATGATCAAGGTAATCACCGCCAGACTAAACAGCAACACAAGCTGGAACGTGTTCTTGCGCACACGGTCTTGTGATTCAAAAAAATTCATTGCCAACGCCTGAATAAACAGCTGTGACTAAAATGAAACTTTTGGCGCCGCCTGTATGGCTGCCGTATCTTCAAACTCCAGCAAGGTCGCATCCTGCGCATGCCCGAATCGTGCCGCAAAAAAGACCGGCGGGAACGTCTGCTTGTAGGTGTTATAGGCCATCACCTGGTCGTTAAAGGCTTGCCGGGAGAAAGACACCTTATTCTCGGTGGAGATGAGTTCTTCGCTTAACTGCATCATATTCTGATTGGCCTTGAGATCCGGGTAGGCCTCCATCACCATATTGAAATTCATCAGGGCGCCAGCCAGCTTGCCCTCGGCGCCACTCAGACCCTTTATCGCCTCGGCATTACCCGGATCGGCCGCCGCCGTTGACAACATATTATTTGCCGCGTTGCGCGCCTCAACCACCGCCGCCAGGGTTTCACGTTCGTGCTTAATATAACCCTTTGCGGTCTCGATAAGATTGGGGATCAGATCGTAACGTCGCTTTAACTGCACCTCGATCTGGGCAAAGGCATTTTGATAACGATTTTTCAGCGTCACCAGTTTATTAAATATCCCGATCACATAGAAAATGAGCAACGCGATAACAACCAGAATGACTATTAATGTGGTATCCATATTTCTCACTTTTTTCCGAGTTATTACATCAGATAGACACTGTAATCCTACACCGTAAATAATGCAGGGTCACTGCCAGTCATCCGGCCGGGACAGCAAATACAAGGACAAAAGCCAATACCCCTGCGACGAGGAAAAACCGCACCCGTTGCAGACGATTGCTGCACACCGACAAGGCCACCATACACTGCAACAGGTAATACAGAGCAAAGGCCTGCGATGCCAGCGCAATCACCTCAAATGTCGACCCTTTCCAGGCAAGCACCATTGCCGTACCGCCAACGAGAAGATACCCCCAACGCTGGGAGATGCGCTGACGGGTGAGCTCTTCAAGATTCGCCGCAGCTGCCAGGGTATCTGCCACTGCGGCAGAAAACTGCGACAGACCGGCGGCGATAATCAATGGTGCCGACAACAGCACTGACACCACCGCAGCAAGCATGATCAGGCTGTTGTCCGAATATTGCCCATTCAACGCAGGCACAACAGGCAGTGCCAAGGCCACAAAAAGGACATAGGCAGTAAGTGATATATATTGTGACCAACGCGAGGCGCGGATCCGCGTCCAGGTATCGAAGCGCTGACCAAGATAACGGGGGGTTTCAAATCCCTGCACCACGATCAGGGTGCCGGCCACTATGGTTGCCACCTCCCAACCGGAGTGCTGAGGCATAACCGGCAGCACCAGGCGCCTTGATTCCAGAATACTGCTGATATCATAGACGGCGAAGCTAACCAGCAGCAGGGCCAGTATCAGGATCGTCGCATAAAGCGCCCAACGCTCGATCCGTTCCAACGGCTTCAAACCACCCAGAACACCAACAACCGTCATAAATCCAATCACCAGGGTGGTGAGCAGGCTCTTGTTAAACGCCGAATCCATATCGAATGCGCCAAGCACGAACGCACTAAAAATATGGATATAAAGGCATACCGACACGACGTAGGCGGCAACAAGGGCAACATCCGACAAGCGCTCCAGCATCAGTACCGTCCGCTTGTGGCCGGCGGCCAACACCGGTTCGGCACAAAGAATATTGTGGCGCACGATGCTACCGATATGAAAAGCCACAAAAGCGACAGCTATCATCGCCACCACCGAATACGGCCCGACACTACTGGCCAGGATGGGCACGATCACCAAAAAGCCGCTACCGAATATAGAGGCCAGCGGGATACTCATTGCAGGTATGATATGCCGGGCTAAAGGCTCACTGCTGGCGACATCACAACTTCGTGTTATCGGTTCCTGTTTTTGCCTCATAATCCCCGAATAATCGCCAACATAATTATATCGTCAGTCGCCATGTCCAAAAAGTCTCACGTTGATACTCGTTAAAGCTACAATTAACATTCACAAACCAACCTCATTCAATTTATCGCCCGTCAAGCATGCGAAACGCCGCTCAATTCGGCCAATGGAACCGGTTGCTCTGGCGATACCGGTACGCGCCGACCGAACGGCAGCGTGGCTAGCCGATCGTTTTGCCATGCTTTCATTCTGCCTCCATGCCACGGGCGCGTGCGCCCAAACCGCCCTCAGAGGGTGCCGGACAGGTGCAGCTCGCCGGCGGGCATTGGCGCGCATGGAGCGAGGCATGCACCCGGTCCAAGTGACGCGCGTGCCGGTTGAGTCCATGCTCCCAAAGATCCAGCACCCACACCCGGGCCGCATTGTTGATGGGAAACCAGAGCAGCGCGTAGGCCCACACCAGTAGCGCATAACTCCAACCGATCGGCTCGAGCAACCAGCCGTACACGGCCGCCAGGGTGCCTACCAACTGCGTCGCCTCTGTGGCCCAGAACAGGCGTGCAGCCGGCCAGGGGCGTTGCCAGAACCAGCGCTCGCTGCGAGTGATGTAGATGGTCAGATGCCCCGCCACCAATAGTTTGAGAAAGATCACTGTCTGGATCTGCTCGGGCGGCAGTTGCAGGTAGTCCCGCGCGATCCAGAACAGCACGAAGGAGGCAATGACACCCGTCGTTCCCGCTACCACGGCGACCGAAAGTACCCGCGACATCACCCAGCGCACCGGACGTTCCGCCACACGCACGTTGTCATAGGCGATCATCATGATCGGAAAGTCATTCAGCACCGCCAACAGCACCAGCATGATGGGCGTCACCGGGTAAAAATCGAAGATAATGATCGCCAGGGCGATGAAGCCGAGCACGCGGATGGTCTCGGCGATGCGAAACACGGCATAGCTGCGCATGCGCGCGAAGATCTTGCGCGCCTCTTCCACCGCCGAGGCGATTACCGCCAACCCCGGGGCCGTCAGCACCAGGTCGGCCGCAGCGCGCGCTGCATCGGTGGCACCGCTGACAGCGATGCCGATATCAGCCTGCTTCAGCGCCGGTGCGTCGTTGACCCCGTCACCGGTCATGCCGACGATGTGGCCGGCGCGCTGCAGGGTGCGCACGATCTTGAACTTATGTTCGGGAAAGACCTCGGCAAATCCATCGGCGGCCTCGATGCGCGCCCCGTCGCCATCGCCGCCCTCGTGTTCAAAGACCTCGCGTGCCGAGACGATGTTGGTGCCAAGACCAAGCTCACGCGAAACTTCGCGGGCGATCGCACCATGGTCGCCGGTCACCATGCGGATGTCGATACCCATACCTTCAATAGTAGCAATGGTCGCGGCCGAGTCTTCACGCGGCGGGTCAAACAGGGGCACAAGCCCGAGAAAACACCAGCGCCCATCAGCGTCCGTGCGCGCCACGCCGAGAGTACGGTAACCGTGCGTCGCCAGCTCGTCGGTAGCATTGTTTATCCGCGCCGCCAGCTCGCCATCGGCCTCGATCAGGGCGGCAATTACCTGCGGCGCGCCCTTGGCGACCTTGAACCGTCGGTCGCCTTGACGCACCTCGGCCTCGGCGCGCTTGCCCACCGGATCGAACGGCCGGAAGGCGAGGATCTCACTGCCCGCCAGTGCCTGCGGGTCGGACAGTGCCTTGAGCACCGCGGCATCGATCGCGTCGGGGCTGTCCCGCTCACTGGCGAGCGCCGCCGCGAAAATGACCTCCCGCGGGGTTTCAGCGCCAATAGTGACGGCATCGCCCACGGTCAATGCGTTCTGGGTGAGCGTGCCAGTCTTGTCAGAACAGAGCACGTCCATGCCCGCCAGTTCCTCGATCGCCACCAACCGCGACACAATAGCCTGCATCCGCGCCAGGGTGGAGGCACCGACCGCCATGGCCACCGACATCACCGCGGGTAGTGCCACGGGGATTGCTGCGACGGTCAGGATCAGCGCAAACAACAGGGTATCGATGAACGGATCGCCGCGGAACAGGGCCACCAGAATTACCACCACCACCAGTCCGAGCGTGGTCAGGATCAGAAAATTGCCGATGCGCAGCACCGCCTGCTGGAAGTGTGAACGAGTCTCCGCAGTCTCGACCAGGTGCGCAGTGCGGCCGAAGTAGGTGTTCATGCCAGTAGCGGTCACCCGCCCCTGCATCTCGCCCTGGCGCACTACCGAGCCCGCATAGGCACTATCGCCGGTCTTCTTGTCCACCGGCAGAGACTCGCCGGTGAGCGCCGACTGGTCGATGCTCAGGTAATCGCCTTCCGTCAATTCGACATCGGCGGGCACGATGGCCCCGAGGCGCAGAAACACCAGATCGCCAGGCACCAGCTCGCGTGCCGGGATGTCGCGCCACTCTCCATCGCGCAACACGCGGGCCACGGGCGCGAGGCGCTGCTTGAGCGCCTCGATGGCATTACCGGCCTTGAACTCCTCCCAAAAGCCAACGCCGGCGTTGATGAGCAACAATATAGTGATGACCGTGAAGTCTTCCCAGCGCCCGGCCAAGGCCGACAGAATAGCAGCGATTTCGATCATCCACGGGATCGGTCCCCAGAAAAAGGTAAAGAATTTACGCCAGGGGCTGACACGCTCTTCCTGAATCGCGTTTTCACCGTACTGGGCCAGCCGCGCCTGTGCCTCGGCCGTCGTAAGGCCCGTTGCATCTGCTTGCGATTGCGTGTTCATGTCGTACTCATCCTCCATTGGCGGGTACTCATTGGCGTGGCTAGCCGGAACCACCAAAGAAGATCAGTCTCAGGTCCGGCTGTCATGCATATAGTGCAACAATTCGGGTTCTCCATGCCGTGGCGTTGCGAGATCCATCCAGGCAGTGCTTTGCCGACCAACTTCCCCACCCACAGCAATGCTACGGCCATCATGGAAACGGTCCCACTTGTTTTCCTGCTTCCCTGGGCTGCCTGCGCCCCGCCCACCACAACACAGCTGCACCCGCGACGGCCGCGAGCAGCGAACCCACCACGACACTCAGCCGCGCACTGCGAAATACTGCCGGATCGGAGAACGCCAGGCCGGCGATAAACAGGCTCATGGTGAAACCGATTCCCGCCAGCATCGCTACCCCGTAAAGCTGCCACCAGCCGGCGCCATCCGGCAGCTTCGCTACACCAATGCGCACAGCAAGCCACACGGCGCCGAATATGCCCAGCTGTTTACCGACAAAAAGCCCCAACACGATGCCCAGCGAAGCCGGCGAAACCAATGATTCGACAGTGGACGCCGAGAGTGTGATGCCAGAATTAAAAAAAGCAAATAACGGCACCACACCAAGCGCCACCCAGGGGTAGAGCTGGTGTTCGGTCTGCCGCAACGGTGACAAGGATTTGCCTTGTTGCGTAACCTTCATCGGAATTGCCAAGCCAATGGCCACCCCGGCGAGCGTCGCATGCACGCCGGACTTGAGCACCGCAATCCAGAGAAATACGCCGACGATGACGTAGGCCGCGCTACGGGTAACCTTGAAGCAATTGAGCCCGACCAGTGCCGCGATCCCGAAGGCGGCCATCACCAACGACGATGTGGCAAGTTGTTCCGTGTAAAACAACGCGATGATCAGTATTGCACCCAAGTCGTCGAAGATCGCCAGTGCGATCAGAAACACCTTGAGCGAGGCAGGGGCACGGGTACCGAGCAGCACCAGCACCGTCAGCGCCAGCACCGTGTCCGTAGCGGTGGGGATCGCCCAGCCGCGCATGGCCACCGGGTCACCAGCATTGAACGCCACATAGATCAGCGCCGGTGCCGCCATGCCACCCAGCGCGGCGAAGGCCGGAGTGGCAATAGACTTGACCGTGGACAACTGTCCTTCCAGAATCTCGCGTTTCAACTCCAGGGCGATAAGCAAAAAGAAAAATACCATCAACCCGTCATTGATCCAGAGGATAAGCGGTTTATCAATGGTCAGCGTGCCCACCCGCACCATCACAGGCAGGTGATGAACCAACTGGTACCAGTCCTGCGCCGGCGAATTGGCCAGAACGAAGGCCAGCAGCATAGCGATCAACGTGGCCAGACCGGCCACCTTCTGCGAGCGCGACCACAGAGTGGGGTTCACCCCTGATCCCCCGCGCTGTTCGCCTCGGCGGACCCGGACCGGAATGCATGAATACCCTCCAGCCGCGTACGCTTCAACAACAGCGCATTGACCGCCACCAGCGCCGAACTGCCGGACATGGCCAGCGCCGCCACCTCGGGGCTGATCACCAGCGGGTAGAACACCCCGGCCGCGGCGGGAAAGGCGATCACGTTGTAGCCCACTGCCCAGAACAGGTTCTGGTGCATCTTGCGCAGTGTGGCCCGCGACAGTTCGATGGCGCCCAGCACGTCGTAGGGGTCGCTCTTCATCAGCACCACATCGGCGCTCTCCATTGCCACATCGGTGCCGGCGCCGATGGCGAAGCCCACGTCGGCCTGGGTCAGCGCCGGGGCGTCGTTGACGCCGTCACCCACCATGCCGACCTTCTTGCCCTGGGCCTGCAGTTCCTTAACCTTGTCCGCCTTCTGTCCCGGCAGGACATCGGCAATGACAGTACCAATGCCGAGTTCCCCGGCGATGCGCTCGGCGGTGGCCTGGTTGTCGCCGGTGAGCATCGCCACTTCGACGCCGCGCTCACGCATCTTCTTGACCATCGCTGCCGCCGTGGGTCGCGGCGCATCGGCAATCGCGATCAGGCCCACCAGTTTCCCGCCATGGGCGACGTGCACCACGGTCTGCCCCGCCCCCTGCAGGCGGGCGGCCTCGTCCACCAGGCCCGCCATGTCGACCTTTTTTTCATCCATCAGGCGGCGATTCCCCAGCAACAGGGTTTTTCCGGCCACGTCGGCGCGGGCGCCCTTGCCTTCGATGTTGGTAAAGCCGCTCAAGGGTTCCAGCTTCAATCCCTCGGCGGCCGCTCCCGGCGTCCTTCCTCCCGCGGCACTTGCACTTCCCTGTGCGGCGCGTCGCAGGATGGCCTGGGCAAGGGGATGGTCAGAGCCCTGCTCCACCGTGGCGGCCAGGCCCAATACGGCATCCTGATCCGAATCCGACGCCGTCGCCACTTCCACAACCTGCGGCTCACCCATGGTCAGGGTACCGGTCTTGTCGAAGACGACGATGTCGAGTTTAGTGGCGTCTTCCAGCGCCGAGGCGTTCTTGAACAGGATGCCGTTCCTGGCGCCGAGACCGGTGCCCACCATCACTGCCATGGGCGTGGCGAGCCCGAGCGCGTCGGGACAGGCGATAACAAACACGGTGATGGTGAGGGTCACGGCGAACAATACCGTTGCGCTGAGCCCCCAGAACCATACCGCGAAGGTGGTCAGGCCGATGACTATAGCGAGAACCACCAGCCACTGCGAGGCCTTGTCCGCCAGCAGCTGCGCCGGGGCCTTGGAGTTCTGCGCCTCCTGCACCAGCTTGACGATCTGCGCCAATGCGGTGTCGGCGCCCACTTTGGTGGCGCGGTACCTGAAGCTGCCGCTCTTGTTGATGGTCGCGCCGATTACCGTATCGCCCGGCTTTTTGCCGACCGGCATGGATTCGCCAGTGAGCATGGACTCGTCCACCTGCGACTCGCCCTCCAGTACCTCGCCGTCCACCGGGATTTTATTGCCGGGGCGAATCACCACCACGTCATCCTTCAGCACCTCGGCAGTCGGAACTTCCACTTCCTGTCCGTCGCGCAGCACCACCGCCTTGGGCGGAGCAAGATCCATCAGCGAACGAATGGCGTCCGAGGCCCCGGCGCGAGCACGCATCTCCAACCAATGGCCGAGCAGGATGAACACCAGCAGCACGGCGACAGCCTCAAAGAATTGCACCCCCGGAAACAGGAAGGTCGCACCGAGACTGAACAGGTAACCGGTACCCACCGACAGCACCACCAGTACCGCCATGTTGAGTACGCCGTTTTTCAGCGCGCGCCAGGCGGCGACGAAGAACGGCCAGCTGGGCCAGATCACAGCAATGGTCGCGAGAATGAACAGCCACCGGTTGAGATCCAGGCCAAACGGTGGCGCCGGCGGCGTGAACAACCCGCCCATGGGTGAGTAGATAAAGATCGGGATGCTGAATAGCAGGCAGACCCAGAAACGATTGCGCATGTCGCGCACCATGGCCTGCATGTCCATGCTGCCGCCATGGCCCATCTCATGAGCCATGGCATCCGTCTTGCCAGGCACGGCGTGTTCCGCATGAACCTGGGGCGCCTCATGTTCGTCATGGACAGGTGCGGTGTGGGGCGCTACCGCAGTAGCGGGAGGGTCTTCGGGAAGACATATATGTTTTGGCAGCTGCTCCCCGGCACAGTGGTAACCGCATTCATGCACCCTGGCCTTAATGGCCTTGAGATCGATCACCATCTCGTCATAGACCACGGTCGCGCTGCCAGCGACATAATTGACCTCGACTTTTTTTACGCCGGGCAGTTTCGTGAGCTGCTTCTCCACACCGCGGGCACTCAGTGACGACACCAGCCCGCCTACCTCGATAATACTAGTTTTCATTGTTCACTCCTTGAATAAAATGACTTTGCGTTTCGCAGAGCCCCCGCATGGGGCCGTCTACGTCACTTATCAAAGTGCCGATGCGCGAATTGTGCTTCAACGACATCCTGTATACCGGGGCGGCGAATCTGTACCTTGATGTGGTATATCCGGTTGCTCGGCATATCGAAGTAATTGCCATAGGTAACACTGTCGGCGACGCGCATGGATTCGAGCTTTTTCGCTCACCATTCTGCCATTTCCCATTCGCCATTGAATCACCGCTGCCACAGGACATGCGCATCTTCCAGAGGCAGCGCCAAGTCATCACGGTGGGATATGAACCGCGCCGTATAGTCCAGCGCCGGACACGGCCAGTTCGCGACAAGCGCTCGCGGGCATAGTCGAGCAGCTTCATGCTGGCAGCCGTGTGGAATTGCCAGAGCCTGGTGTCGGGGACACGCTGAATGTCCTGTTCCAGTGCTTCTGTCGGCCCCAGCCAGCGGTCCTTGCCACAGGCTTTGCCCGAGATCGTGCAGTTGTTGCGTTACTTTCATGCTATCTCCTGATGCGTGCAACCAACTTGATCGGTGCCGGACAAGGCGGGAACATCGACATTGATCAGCTCGCCGATACACTCACTCGCTAGTCAGCGGACGGATAGGCACCGTCATTCCGCCGCCTCCGGGCCGGGGTTGTGCCAACCGCCGTCCGCCGCGATGAGCGCGTCCGCAGCCTTTGGCCCCCAACTGCCGGATTTGTACACGATAGCCTGGTGATGTTTTGTCAGCACAGGATCAACCACCGCCCAGGCGGCTTCAAGACAGTCCTTGCGGGCGAATAGCGCGCCGTCACCGGCCATGGCGTCCCCCAATAGGCGTTCGTAAGGTGCCTGTTCCTCCAGCTTCTCGTCGAGCAGGAAGAGCTCGCGCTGGTCGCCGGTGAACGCCTTGCCAGCACGTTTGACGCGCGCGGCCAGGGCGACAGCGGAACGCGGCGAGAGCCGGAAGCGCAGGTAGTTGGCGCGGCCGTTGGCCGGCGTCGAGTCGTCGAACAGTCGCTGGGGTGGCGGCTTCAACTCGACCAGAACCTCAGCTGCCGTTGCCGCCAGATTTTTGCCCGCGCGCAGATACCATGGCACGCCTTGCCAACGCCACGAGTCGATGAACAACCGCAGGGCGCAGAAGGTCTCGACATCGGATTTTTTCGCCACACCCGGCTCCTTGCGATACCCGACGTACTGACCGCGCACCAGATCGTCGGGCACCAGCGGGCGCATGGCCCGAAACACCTTGTGTTTCTCGGCGTGCACGGCGCCAAAACCCTGATAACCCGGCGGCTCCATGGCCAGCAGCGCGACGATCTGGAACAGATGATTCTGCACCACATCGCGCAGCGTGCCGGCGCTTTCATAAAACCCGCCGCGACCCTCCACGCCGAAATCCTCAGCCAGCGTGATTTGCACACTGGCCACGTAGTTGCGGTTCCAGATCGGCTCCAGGAACGTATTGGCAAAGCGGAAGTAAAGAATATTCATGATTGCTTCCTTGCCGAGGTAATGATCGATACGGAAGATCGCGTCTTCTGCAAACACCGATTGCAGCACACGATTGAGCGCCCGCGCCGAGACCATGTCGCGTCCGAACGGCTTTTCGACGATGACGCGCGCCTGCCCGGCCAGACCTGCGGTGCCGAGTCCTTTGACAACCGGCTCGAACAACGCGGGCGGAATAGCAAGGTAATGCGCCGGTCGCCGAGCATCGCCCAGCGCCTTCTTGAGTGCCGTAAACGTACCCGGGTCATTGTAATCGCCACTGACGTAGACTAGCAGCGAAAGGAGATGATTGAGGGCCGGCTTATCATCGATCCGGCAGGACGCTTTGATCGCATCCCTGGCGCGTTTACGCAGCTGTGCCGGACTCAGCCTGGAAGTGGCTAGACCGATCACCGGCACGTTGAGGGCACCGCGCCTGGCCAACGCGTAGAGCGCCGGAAAGATCTTCTTGCGGGCAAGATCACCGGTAATGCCGAACAGCACCAGTGCATCGGACTGCCCGACGGTATAGCCTGTGTGATCCATCTCAGCGCCCCTTTTTCTTATTCATGCCCACCAAACGGCTTTCTTATCACTGATAGAACACGTTCGGCATAGAATGTGACGGCGCCGCGAGCCCCGCAGGTTCTACGCCATCGATCGGGATACCCAGCATCAGCTACTTATGCCCACCGCCGCAGCATGAATGGTCGGCCGGTGCGCTACCGCTTGCATACTTCTCAGGCTCAGCGACAAATGACTTGTGACAGGTATCCGAGCAGAAGTAGTACGCCTGCCCGGCGAAATCTTCCCTGGCTGCTGCCTTTTCAGGTTCCACGTTCATTTTGCATACTGGATCAGTTGCCATTTCTTATTCTCCTCATAAACCTATAGTGGGGTTGCCACGATCTTTGGGTACTGTTGGTTTGGGGGCATCCCTTCCAAACCTTCATAAACTCTTCCACAATAAAATCCCGATTGCGATAGTCTCATGCCTGATTCAGCCGGGCTGATCATAGAGATCACGCCGCGTGAGCGGCACCGGCCTGGAAAAAGGCTCTCGTTTGGACGCCAGAATCTGGTATATCCCCGTGCAGCCTTCTTCAAACTGCAGGGCGCTGGCCGCCATATACAGTCGCCAGACACGGTAGACAGATTCAGACACGTGTTGCAGCGCTTCCTCACGGCGTTGTTCAAGGCGGTTTACCCACTCGCGCAACGTCAACGCATAGTGCTGCCTGAGACCCTCGACATCGTGAATTTCCAGTTTGGCCTCTTCCATGAGCTGCTGTACCGTGCTGACGGTTTCGAGTTGGCCGTCGGGAAACACGTAGCGATTGATGAATTCGGTCGCAACGCTTTTTTTCCAACCACCTTCGTCACTGGTAATGCCGTGGTTCAAAAACAGCCCGCCGGGTTTGAGTAAGCGCTGGGCAATTTCAAAATAGGTCGGCAGGTTTTTCAAACCGACGTGCTCGAACATACCGACACTCACCAGCTTGTCGTACTCGGCTTTGCCCTGGAGATCACGATAATCGAGCAATTCGACAGACACCTTTTGTTCCAGCCCGCGTTGTTTGATCACGCGTTGCGCATGGTCGTACTGATTCTGGCTTAGGGTAATGCCATGGGCGTTGACACCGTAATGTTCCGCCGCCCAGCAGATCAACGCGCCCCAGCCACAGCCGATGTCGAGCAGGCGTTCACCGGATTTGAGCCGCAATTTACGGCAAAGATGATCAAGCTTGTTACGCTGCGCCTGCTCCAGGCTCTGACCAATATCCTGGTAATAGGCGCAGGAATATATCATTTGCTCGTCCAGCCACAGCGCGTAGAAATCGTTGGAGACGTCATAGTGAAAAGAAATGGCATGGCGATTGAGGTCTTTGCCAGGCCCCAAGTGCAGTTTTTGCGCGAATGTTTTTGTCCACCTGGGTGCGTCGCTGCCCGTTAATCCAGTTTTGTCTGACTTGATCCTTAATGCCTTGGCCGTAAGTTCGGTTTTTTCTTTCATGGACAGTTGTAATGAAGCCAGATGGTGGCGCAGCTTGAGGGCACTGTAAAGATCGCCATCAATGTCAATGAGTTGCTGAAAATACGACTCAACAAGGCGCAGTGGATCGCGCGCCAGGACGAGTTCCCGAAAGGCCCTTGCCGATCTAAAAGCCAGCGAAAACTCCGGCTCGTCACGGCCCAAGCTCACTGCCGAACCATCCCACAGGCAGATGCGCAAAGATCCATCGAAATTCAAAAACAAACGATACAGGATCTGTTTAGCCAGCTCGATGCCGGGCAATGCAGGCGGCAGGTTTATGTCCGTGGATGTTGTCATTTCACTGAACTCCTTTTTTATTATGGACGCTCTGATCAGTTTTGGCCGGCCAGGTGGTGGACCGCCTACCCGGCCAGCAATCAATTGTGGCTGGGAGTCTGTCGGGTTTAGGGGAATTGAAGCGAGGGAGCGGGAGCGGGAGAGTGAGAGTGAGATCAAGTATTCACGATTTTGAGGCGCATAGCTGTTCTACGCAACGAAAAATCGGGGGAAATTTGAGCCGCTCTCCCACTTCCGCAGCCAATTCAACCTAAATCAGACAGACTCCTATAGCTTACCTCCGGCCAGCAGCTGATCGATTTCCGCTTCTGCGGCCAGCCAATTCTCTACGTCACAACCGCTATTGAATCCACCGCTCTTAGCGATGTGATATGCCGCAACTTCAATATATTGCTGACGCTGCTCACCTGACACCTTACTGGCTGACGGATGAGCATTGGCCTTGTTGCTCTTGGTTTTTTTGCTATGGCTACTCATGGCTTGTCTCCTTACGTAATTACCCTCAGGTTAACTGAGGCTATGCCACAGTTCCCCTTGTACGATTACAGCAACGCCTAAGATAAAACATACGTGTTACACACAGGTCAATCTTTTATTGCTATCGTTTCAATAAGGTGGCACACAGCGTTCCCATCCGGTATGCCATCAGGCATGTTTACCCATAGCGCTGCTGCGTGCTCCATGCTCGCCTGTATTTTTTCCAGCTCCTGCAGCCTGCGGCGATTCTCAAGAAGGCGCTGAGCCATGATATTCCGTACCAGCGGGCAGGGAGAGTTACCATGGCTGCTTTCCCCTAAAATATCGCCCGCATCTGTCAAACTGAATCCCAACAACCGCGCCTTACGAATAAACAACAAGCGCACAAGGTCGCTGCTGCTGTAACGGTTATAGCCGTTGCTTTCATCACGCCTTGGGGCAAGCAGGCCCCTATGGGTGTAGTGCCGCACGGTGTCCGCAGTGACCCCGGCACGTCTGGCGAGTTCTGAAACCGTCATATCGTCTCCTTAGCTGTTCACACCTTACCGGCAGCGCCCCGGCCTTCAAAGATGATCAGAATTTTGTCATCGCACTGGATCAAAGGCCGCGGCAGCTTGCGCAGTTCGACCTGGAGTTTGCGCAGGCTGTCCTTATAAGCCCTTTTCGTGGCCAAGGGCGCAGCCCGCCTGCAGCCCGTTCCACTATGCTCCTCAAGTACATCAAATCGGCCCAGCAACTCCACACTATTTACATTTTTATGGAGCCAGTTAGCCGCAGCAACCCCCCTTGGATTGATGACTATGGGCGGCGCCGGTCTCGTCCACACCATAGCCCGCATCTGTCACCACCGATTTCAATTGCTCGGGCGAGGTCAGCCGCTCGTCATACTGCACTATGGCTTCGCCAGCCGGGAGCGACACATTTACGTCCCCAACACCGTTAACCGCCTGCAGTGCCTGCGTTACATTACTGACACAGCCGCCGCAGCTCATTCCCGTTACTTTTAAGATTTCAGTTTGCATGATGATGCTCCTTCTCTGTTGAGTTAAATAAAAACTACACGCCTGTACCCGCACATTATTAGACCCGATGTAACGGTATTGAGACCGCGAGCCGCACATAATATTTGCGTAATCGCTGCGGCTGCTCGAGCTACAACAACAGGCCCCCTTGCCATCCTGCTAGACAATATACCGATCCCAGCCCGCATAAGAATCCTTGATCTTCCCGCGCGGGATCGCCAATGCTATCAGCAGCAGGCCGCAGATCACGCTGTTCCAGACCGCCAGCGGCGATGCAATACCATCAAGCAACCACGGCGCGGCAATCAACCAAATACCAAATGGAATGTTAATAAAACGCGTCGCACGCCCCACCTCTGCCAAGGCGATAATAGAGAATGTTACAACCAACAGACCCACCAGATGATCGCTATCAGCCATCGCCCCGACACTATCAAACGTAACCCGGGTAAACGTCAGCCAAATACCAATAGCTATACTCAACAATAACGTCCAGGGATAGGTCACACCACGGGTCGCCTGCGCCCACTGCTGGCGCGGTGTGCCGACCAGCCCGATGGAGGTGTCGTCGCTACCGCCATCCATGGCGTCGCCGGTCCAGAAGGTACGCCAGAACGGTTTGCCCTGCTTACGCGACCAAACCAGAAATTGACCCATCGCCACAAACTCATTGAGCGAATATGGAATCATCACCGCCATCGCCAGCGCCGCGATCAGGCACAACGTGCACCAGGTGCCAATCACAATCGGCTGGATGATAACGAAATAGATGCTAACCACACCCAGCGGTACGATCAGCAGGCCTAGCCCCAGCACCATCCACGGCATGGTACGCCAGCGGTCCTTGCCCGCCATCCAGACCATGACCAGTTCAAGCATGTAGACGATGCCACCCAGGGCACCATCGGCAATCGGCCAGGCCTTAGAGACATCAGAGGTGATGATTTCCTCGCTGCCATTCATACCATTAGTCATCTCACTGCTGCCGACGAAGAATGGCTCCCAAATAGTATCAATGTGACCTAGCTGATAAGCACCCAACACCCGGGCAATGAGAAACCCTATCAACGCTAGTATCGCAATCGGCATGCGCTGCAACCAACTGGCCGGCGAGTAGGCCCAGCCCGGTGGTACATCCGGTTTGCCCATCATGCCAGCCATGCTCATGCCCGGCATCATGGGAATTAATACCGCCAGGGCAATCACCAGCCCACCAATCAGCGTGCCGTTGGCATAAGCCCCCGGCAACGGCGTCCACAACACCAGCGGCGCAAACATCAGCCACAAACCAACGCCGGCATTGGCCCACTGCGCCCAAGGATTGCGACGCCACGTGTCGGCTGATAAGACGCTGAAAATGATCACCAGAATGCCACTAATTACGTCACTCCAGCTCATTAACAAATTACGCAATTCAAACGATGGCAGATCACGCTCGGCCATGACCCGTAACTGATTGGCGTCAGGGGCGAAGTCGCTCATGTAGCCGAGAGTGAACGGGCTGGTTAACAACCATAAACCAAGCATCATGCTGAGATAATAAGGCCAAAGCATGTTGCGATGGCTTTCCACCATCATATTGACACTATGGCTGGCAAGCTCATTAATCTTGGTACCACGCGGCACCAGTGTCATACCGCACTTGGGGCAACTACCCGGTTCGCTGCGCACGATTTCAGAGTGCATCGGACAGGTGTACTCAACCGCATGTTCCGCATGTTCCGCATGTTCCGCATGTTCCGCATGTTCCGCATGTTCCGCATGTTCCGCATTATCTTCGACAGGGACTGTGCGCAGTTCCAGTGCCATACCGCACTTAGGGCAATCGCCCGGTTCGCTGGCCACCACCTCTGGATGCATAGGGCAGGTATATTCGGCCAACGTTGCGGCAGGTTGCTCACTCTGATCTGCAGCCGACGCGCCGTTTAGTTCCAGCGCCATGCCGCACTTGGGACAGCGGCCCGGTTCACTTTGCATAACCTCCGGGTGCATGGGGCAGGTGTACTTGGCCGTCGCTGCTGACGCAAGGGTTGCGACCGGCTCCAGCGCCATGCCACATCTTGGACAGTTACCGGACGAAGACTGGCAAACCTCAGGATGCATGGGGCAGACATGCATCTGGCAGTCATGGGCGGGAGCCGACTCAGCCACTAAAGTAGATGCCAACTCGTCGCCACGCGCGTGCTCTGTCGAGCCAGCGGCATGACTGGATTGCCCAGCAACCTCGGGCAACACAGGCTTGGCCGCATTTTTTTGCATAGACCCTGGCGGCACAAGGCCATGTTCGCGATACCAGCCAAGTGGATCAGCCTGTAATGCCGCTACCATTTTTGGCAGGCTTTGTCGCAAGGAATGTTGGGGCGACCACTCGAGTAAATCTTGGAGGCGACTAATATCCAGGGCATAGTGATCATTGGCACGGTCTATCATCCATGGCTTGATGAATGAATCCTGACCGGGGACATGGTCCTGAAGCCACGCTCCGACCTTGGCGATTGGTCCAGGGACATTGTGCGTCTCCCAGGACTCGTCATGAAGCAGTCGCGAAAACGTATGCTGCAGCTCATCGTAACTCAGCACCTCCGCCTCACCAACGAGCATCACCGCCTCTGCTGGCAATTGTGCGCGTCGCTCCACGGCACGCGCAATGACATCCACCACATCATCCATGTGTATAAAGGCTTGCCCGTGCGAGGTCTCACCGGAATAAAGGTGACCGGCCAGTTGCCGTTCGTAAATGCGCTGAACCTGGTTCGCCAACGGTGGCGAGTGGCAGACATCGTCGTAGACACCGGCAAAACGCAGAATCACAGAGGGAATGGCGCCGCGCTCTGTCCGAATCACCTCTTCAGTGCGAACCTTGGACTCCGGGTAAGCCCAGGTCGGGCCAATCGGCGAGTCCTCGGTGATAAATTGGCCCGGCTCACCCGGCCGGTGCACAAGCATAGTGCTGGCAAAAATAAATTGTTCGACCTCGAAACCCTCGCGCAGGCCACGCAACAGACGTCGCGTGCCCTCAACCGTTATCTGGTCGTATTTCGGACTCGGCTTGCCGAGAAAATCGTAGTAGGCGGCCAGATGAACCACAGCGGCGACGCGGCTGCCATGATGCGCACGCAAGACGCGCAGTCCCTCGCGCACACTGTCATCAGAAGTGATATCGACGGGTATGTAGATACAGTCTAGAGGCGGCGGTGAGAGTGCCTTACGATCAAAGCCGACAACATTATCGAAGCGTTCGCGCAAGCGCTGCATCACCGCGTCACCGATGCGTCCGTTAGCGCCGGTGATCAGGACGATATCGCCTTTTGGTTTCATACTTCAAACTCCTTATTATTTTTAATTATCGTTATTGGACTGCAGCGCGGTATGTCACCAAGCAAATTCTACCGCCCGACAGCACCATCAACGTGCGCGCTCGCATATTGGGCGCCAGGTCGTCGCTCTATGCCTCGCTGCCAGCCGCGGCTTCGAACTGCGATAAGACAACGTCTCGGCATGCGCTGCAAACAGAAAGCGCTGTAGCAACAGGGGCCAACAACAGGCGGCCACAAAAGAAACAGTCACTGGTAAACAATTGTTGGCGTGGTTCCATTAAATTATTCCCCGTCAGACCCCATGCCGGTTATCGCAGAAACGTTTGAGTCCGTTGTAGAGTGGGCAGAATACCAGTCCGGCATAGACCCCATAGAGAAAGCTCTCCACCAGCCCGAGCAGGAAACCCCACCAAGTCAACCACTTGAAAGCCGGCAGCAGCTGCTCGAGAAACGTGTGCATGTGCAGACTCTGCGGCGTCACCAGGCCGTACACGACGCACGTAATAAACATCACCGCAGCCCACAAACCCAAGGCCCAGGATACTAATTTTGTGTTAAGCATAGCGTCTTCCTCAGTCTCAGTGTTGGTGCCCGGAAGGGTTCTTCGGGCTTGTTTTATCCGCGGCGTCATCTCCGCCATGCCCACTTCCACCGCCATGACCGCCATGACCGCCATGACCGCCATGACCACCACCCCCGCCATGACCGCCATGACCAAACAGATGCATGCCCACAAACAACACGCCTACCACTACCCAGAACCAATTTTGTGCAAGCCACTCCATAAAAAATCTCCCGCCTTTAGTAAGCAAATTATCAGACATAACCGGCCACATCGGCCGTGGACTCTGGCTCTTCAATAGCAGACACGCCAGTCAGGCACTTAGTGCCCGTGCGGGACACCTCCCTGGTCGCCATGCAACAAGCCATTACCATTGCCCTCTTCTCCATGGCCGTGACCCGGCGGCAAACGGCGACCTAGTGCGTCGTACTCGGCGGCGCTCATGTCCGGCAGCGTCTTGACGAACGCGACGATATCCCACAACTCTTCATCACTATGAGTCGGACCCCAGGCCGGCATGCCGGTCATGCGGATGCCGTTCTTGATCACCCAGAACAACTCTGCATCTGACATGTGACCGTCATCCTCCGACAGATCCGGTGGTTCCGGATTGAGCCCTTGCGCCACCGGTGAGGGTTTGCCATTAGGCGTGCCATGGCAGATGACACACATCTCCCGGTAGCCGCGAAAACCTTTATCGATACGGCTCGCGCCGTCAAGGGCCGGCGCTTGTATGGCTTGAGCGCGGCGTTCGATGGAACTCTCCCGGGTCGCAACCAGCACCCAGCGCATCAATGATGGATCCTGCCATCCGGTGGCGACATTAAAGGCGCCCGTGTACATCACTGCAAATATTGCGAGAAGGGCAAGTGTGATAATGGTACCCAGCGTAGCTGCTACAATCTTCATTGGACTCTCCTTCCTTCATTGTTGTTGAACAATGCGGCATCCTTTCCAATCAATGCCGACACACGAACCTGCCCTGTTTCAATCCTCCTAGCTCCCGTTTTTTTCGAGCGGGGCCAGAAGCTCACCCACCTTTCTCACACCAAACTGCATCCTATCTCCTTGGTGTAGGACCCAGGTCAAGCCTGTGTGGATTTTCATCATTGGCGTCCTCTTTACCTGTGTACGCGTGGTTGTAATCGCTCTGTAGTTAATGCGGTACCAGTAGATACCTTAGCGAAACAACTATGACAGCTCGCTGACATAGGCATTACTATTAAGTAATAAAAACAATCACTGTTCAGCGAGCCCTACCTCCCGCTTTGAAAAAGGAGGGGACGCAATATCGGACACGCAATAAATAGCCACGCCTGCTATATAGACTAAGATTCGGTAAATCACACTCGCGCGGAACAAACCTTTGCCCTTGCTGGCGACCGTGGCGAGCGCGGCGTGGACTACTAGCGGGCGCGGAGCGCCATTTCGAACCTGCCGCCAAAAATCATGTCATCGTCGATCGCGCCGCCCCCTCCTCTGCTACGCTGTCTGCTGCCTCACAAAAGCAGGATGGATGACGGTAATGTTGCTCTATATATGTCGTCATCAAGCGTTCGACCAGCACGGCGGGGTCGGCCTCGTAGATCATTCGTGCGCCGGTGTCCTTATCACCGAAGCTGGCCACAATATGAGGAAGCTCTTCAGTGACACCGCCGCTGCCCTGCAATACACCGATGAGTTTGCCTTCATCGTAGGCGATGGCAAACTCACCGAGGGTACCGGAGCGCCCGCCAACGATCACCACCATATCGCTGGAACGGATATTGGTCACCTCGCGCCCCATTAGACCGCTGCCGGTATAGATCAGCACGTCAAACATGTCCGTCGGCGAGTGATACTTGTGCACATGTTCATCCAGACTCAGCGCCGGCGAGATCCCCACCGACCAGCCACCTTCCTGCCGCGCACCAACGGCGCATTCATAGGGCAGTCCGGGACAGGCACCGGTGATGAGGACAAGGCCGCGCTGACCTATCGAGTGGCCGAGCCTGCGTACCTGCAGATTCACCACCTCGGAGTGATCATCACCCGCCGAACCCATCACGCCGATGGTCAGCCGCATAGCAGGCGCCTTGTCCTTAAAATTCTCGGGTTGCGAACTAAAGGTCTGCTTACACCCCTCCGAGCAAAAATAATAGGCGTAGCCTCTGAATTCGGCCATCGCCGCTGCCTGCCGTTGATCTAGCTCCATCAAACATACCGGGTCGCGAACCATGCTGCCTCCCTAGCTAAAATATCATTATTGGTTTTTCCTGCTTCTGAACAACCAGTCAACGTTCCGACCAGCAGTTGGTGTTCAGCGCCGCGACGCATGCGCCAACGCCTCACGGACATCGAGTTCGTGCGTTCCGTTGCCGGTACGCAGAAAATAGCGGGGTGACTTACCATCCACGCAGTAGACAGGCTCGGATGACGTTTCCACGACGATGCGACAGACATCCTTGCCATCTATCTGATAAAAAACGCAATGCACCAGGGCACAGAGATCACCCCCCAACCTGGTTTTTACGATGTCCGTAATACAACGTTCAAAACCGTCACGATCCTTGTGTTTGAGCGTCTGATAATCATATGCCAGTCCGATAATGTCACCAGCGTCAGTAACGCCCACCAGCAGACTCCCACCCTTGTGGTTCATGAACCCCGCGATGGTCTTTGCAATCACCCCCTCGAGCGTACGATTCATCCTGCCTTGCTGGTGATCCCAGCGCACCGACGACTTAAATTCAAGGTGTTCGCTTTCCCCACCTTTGATCAGTAACGGCAGGTCCTCGGCCAGTTCTTTTTCGAGGTACAGAACAGTTCGATGCTGCTTAATGATGGCAAGATGATACAACGCAAACCAGAAACCAATGCCACCGCCAATCAGAGCGAAAATTGCACTCATCGGGAGCATCTCCATGGAAAAAGAGGTTTCCATGCGTAACAGCAGAAACGCCCACAGACCGTCCACGTCGACCGCCATTGCGTCTTTAAACTCGAACCAGTAAACCGCCTTGGTCAGGGGGTGCAGGACAATGATGCCAATCGCGGCACCAAGCAACACATGACGCGTGACTGACCACACATTAGAGGACATCGACTTCATACCCCACTATATCCAATAGTGGAATCCATATATTTTTCACCATCACACATTGAAAATGCCCTCCATCAAAATTTCACTCATTCCATTAAATACCAACATTGCTTGGACCTCCGTTTACCCCTGCTGTTTCAATTCAAGCGCAAATCATAATCCAGCGATTGCTATTAGCGTCGCTCACGACACCAGACACAATAACAATCAACATGATCACAGCTCGCGTCTTTGCGCCGCAGGCGCTGCTGCCGGCGGGCCCAGGGTAGCAGCAATCGTTTTACCGCCCAGGGCTGGTAAAATCCGTGCAGGAAACGGTGCGCATCCCAGTGCTGCGCCTGGTTGCGATGTAAAAACCAGCGGTAACCACGGTTGCCCAAGGCAGCGAAGATGGCGCGGTTGGCCTGGCCGTTCCACAATTGCGGACCCAGTTCCCGTCGCCAGAGCACGTCGTAGTTCTCGTCTTCAAGCAGACTGCGTGCAGCCAGCACGCCAGAGATTATTGCGAAGCGCATGCCGAAGCCCCACAGCAAATCCTGAAACCCTGCCTGTTCACCCACCACCGGGTGACCGCCGCTGATGGCGCTCTCCGGAATACGAAAATTGCCGGCACCGCCGTGAGGGCGGGGATTTTTCATCTCCAGCCCCACCAGGCGTTGAAAGGCCTCCACGGTTCGCTCGACATACAACTTTTCCTGTTTGAAGCCGGTAAACATGCAGCTCTTGACGGTGGCGCGGCCGTTCATGATCAGCAGATAGGCATAGCCCTTGGGGGCGACATTATCGTCATAGATGATCCAAAAGCCGTTGTCGCGATCGGTGTCAAAGTGATAACCAACGGCGATGGCATCCGCCGTCTTGGGTCCGGTGGCGAGGATGGCGGGGCCCTCCACATGGTCGAGCCTGCTGTTGAAATGCACCTCCACCCCGAGCATGCGTGCCTGATCGAGCAAGGCCGTGTCCAGCGTTCGCGGTCCGGGGCCCCGTTCCACCATGTAGAACAATATTTTCTTACCGATCATGTCGTAGCGTTTATCCCAGGCATCAAAGCCCCAACCACGATCACACGGCAAGGCATCAAAATCCGTGTTGATGCCCAGCCCCCGCAACATCTCGAGGACATCCTCGCCGCTACTCCAGTTCTCCAGACCCTGGAGATCACCCTGAAAGCGGTAACCCACCTCCCGCTGGGCCTCGTGAACAATCACCCGCCGCCCGGCCCGTGCCAGGGTGATGGCCGCCACCAGCCCCGCCGGACCTGCGCCGGCAATCTGGACAGTGTCTTCGGTGTACTCTTTTACAACAGTCAATGCCATACAATGTTACCCCTCCTGATAGACTTCGACGCGATAAAACCGGTTAAAGAAATACTCCACACGGGTACGTTCTATAGCCTTGCCATACCCTTTAGCCCTGGAACACATAGCCGCAGCAAGGTCCTCCCGCCAGAAATCCGCGAGAAAAGGTTCCAGCCGTGTCAACAACCAACGCAACGGATAGATGCGGTATAAAAAATGATGCGTCGGCAACGGCGCATATTCGACAATAATCACCTGGCCTCCCGGTTCGATCACTCGCACAATCTCGTCAATAACGCGCATCCGTGCATCTACTGGTAGTTCGTGAAACAGAAAAAAGACCAGCACCGTGGCAAAGCTGTCGTTGCTATATGCCAGCTGCTCGGCATTCATGCGCGCCAGACAGACGGCGTCGGGTGCCTCGTTATTCAACTTGCGCCGCGCCGCTTCGAGTTGAACCGTGGCGACATCGCACAAAAAGAAAGGATGCTCTTTTTTGTTGCCGGCAATGCTGGGCGATAACTGGCCGTAGACGCAGGTCAGTTGCAGCAGGCGCCCCGGCGGCCGACTCTCCAGACAGTGCAAGGTCTGCTTGAGCAGGCCTTTATACTGACCGAACAAGATGGCGTTGATGATAGGTTGATGATCGAAAAACCATACCGCCGGTCGCCACAGGTAGGCCCACCAGTAATGCCGTGCCAGGTAATCGGGGATGCCATCGTTGAATCTGCGCCAGATGGTCAGTCGTTGTTTTATAAATTTTCCCACCCTGTGCTAGTCGGCCTCACGCTCCATATCGATGTGCCCGCAGGGACACTCTGCGGCGCAGATGCCGCAGCCCTTACAGTAGTCGTAGTCGACGGCGTAGCCGCCGTCCTTCTTGATCACCGCGGCGTCGGGACAAAAGTGCCAGCAGTTGTCACACTCGAAACAGACGCCGCAGCTCAGGCAGCGGCTGGCCTCAGCGAGTGCATCGTCAGTATCAAACCCGGCCACCCGTTCGTCGAAATCGAGAGAGGGGCTCGCCTTAACCACGCCCTCATGGCGGGCCTGTTTGGGGTAATACTCCGGTTTGATATCGCGAAAGGTGACCTCGGCCTTGTCATGATGCTGATACTGCGACGGTGTACCGGTCAGGAATGCGATGATCGACATCGCCGCCTGATAGCCACTGCCGACGGCGGTGGCGGCGAAACGCGGCTGACCCGCCGCATCGCCGCCAATAAAAACACCTGGCGCCTGGGGCTCAATCAGCGCCTCCAGGCCCTGCCAATCTACCTCCTGACCGATGGCGAAGATCGCCAGACCGGCGGGCAGAAACTCCTCGGTACCTTCGAACAAGAGCGGATTGAAACGCCCCTGGCGATCATGGATCTGATCGACACGGGCAGTTTCTACCCCGGACAGGTGGGCGCCGCTGCGCACTAACCGACGCACGCCGGTACGATACAGCAGACTCACCCCTTCGGCCTCGGCCTGAACCACCTCGTCGAGCGAGGCCGGCATCTCCGCACCGGGATGGCCGCCGTGGCTGCCGTGGGGATCCTGCGAACACACCAGCGTCACCTCCGCCCCCAGCCGGCGTGCGCAGCGCGCGGCATCGATGGCGGTGTTGCCGCCACCGATGACGGCGACCTGCTTGGGTAGACTCAAGCCCTCGCCTGCGTTGATACGGCGAAGAAACTCAACACCGCTCATCACGCTGTGGCCGCCATAGCCGTCATCGGGATAGATGCGCGGCTGCAAGGCTCCAACGGCAAGAAAAACGGCAGCGAATTCATCACACAGGGTCTCCGCACTGATATCGATGCCGATGCGGGTATCGAGTTTGAGCTCTATCCCGAGGGCGAGGATGGCGTCGATCTCACCGCGCAATACCGCCTTGGGCAGACGATACTCGGGGATGCCGCTGGACAAGGTGCCGCCGGGGCTCGACTGGGCATCGAAGATTGTCACCGGATAGCCGCGCCGCGCCAGCTGGAAGGCACAGGAGAGGCCCGCCGGCCCCGCCCCCACCACCGCGACCCGCTGCGTCTGCTGCTGATCACTGATGCGCTGGTGTTGCCAACCCTGTTTCAGGGCTAGGTCGCCAAGATAGCGTTCGACGCCATGGATGTTCACCGCCGTGTCCAGATGGCCACGGTTGCAACTGCGTTCACAGGGATGGTAACAGACGCGCCCCATCACCGCCGGCAGGGGATTGCGCTCGGTCAGCGTGCGCCAGGCCGCCTGCCATTGCCGGTCACTGGCCAGCGCCAGCCAGGCCTGGATGTCCTCCTCGGCAGGACAGGTCTGGCCGCAGGGTGGCCACTTGTCGCGATAGAGCGGCCGCTGATTGCGCCAGTCGCCGCTGTGGTAGGCGACGGTGCTGCCGGGTTCGACGGCCAGGCGGCTCATGATGCGCCTTCCTTGCCTGGCGCCGCATAACTGCCACGGCCATGGCGTTGCGCCTGTGATGCCTCATTGGTATCCCATTCGGTGTCGGCATCCAGCAATCCATAGCGGCGGATGTTGGTATCGGCCAGGGCCTGCAAGTGGCGCACCTCCTCGGCGCCGCCCTTGCCGGTAAACAGGTGCTTGAAGCGACCCTGCAATTTCAGATACTCCTCCACCGGCCGCTGCCGTGCCAGACGCACCACCCCGCTTACTGCGCCGTACTCCATCTCGATCAAGGGAAACAAACCCGTCTCCACCGCCAGCCGCGCCACCGTCACCGACAGCCCGGCGTCGTGATCCCAGCCCAGGGGACAAGGCGACAAGACGTGGAGAAAACGCGGTCCTTTTATGCTCATAGCCTTTTCCACCTTGGCCTTGAGATCGGGAAAATAGGCCACCGTAGCGGTGGCGGCGTACGGCATGCGATGGGCGGCAACAATGGAGATCAAATCTTTCTTCAGCTGATGTTTGCCTTCGCTAACCCGCCCCGGTGGCGTAGTGGTGGTGCGCACCGCATGCGGCGTGGAACTGGAGCGCTGCACCCCTGTGTTCATATAGGCCTCGTTATCGTAACAAACAAACAGCACGTCATGGCCGCGCTCGATCATGCCCGAGAGACATTGCAGGCCGATGTCGAAGGTGCCACCGTCGCCCGCCTGAACAATGACCGGCGTATTTTCGCCACGAGCGCGCAGCGCCGCCTCGACACCAGAGGCCACTGCCGCGGCATTGGCGAATACGGAATGGATCCACGGCGCCTGCCACGCCGATTGCTGGTTGTGGGTGGTAAAGACCTGCAGGCAACCGGTGGCATTGACATAGATAGCCTCAGGGCCAATTAGATCGGTGACCATGCGCGCCGCCATGGCCTCGCCGCAACCGGAACAGGCGCGGTGGCCGGAGGTGAGCACATTGTGCCGATGGGCATCCCGCGTATCCATGATTATGACTCCTGAGTTGACGGCACGGCGTCCGCATTGAGATCGGCGAAGCGACAGGCAGCAGACGCATTCCCTGCTGCCGCACGACGGAAGATCGCCTCGATCACCGCCGGTGTCAGGTCGCGGCCACCGAGGCCGCCGATAACGCCATCGACGGGCGCCGACATACCGGCCTGGTACAGGGCCGCCCGCAGTTCGCCGGCGACGATACCGCCCGCCCCGGCGCTGATAGCCTTTTCCAGCACCACGATGCGTGCGGCGCTGGCAAGCTGTTGCGTGATGACCTGCGCGGGGAAGGGCCGGAAACAGCGTAGCCGCAGCGCCCCCACCGCCATTCCGTCTGCGCGCAGCCTGTCCACGACGTCGCGCACCGCGCCCATGGTGGAGCCCAGCGTCACCATAACGGTCTCCGCCCCCTCCAGGCAATAGGGTTCCACCAGGCCGCCATAACCACCGCGACCGAACTGACCACTGAACTCAGTGTCCATGGCTGCGACCACCTCACCGGCCTGTTCCATGGCCTGATGGTGACCGGCGCGGTACTCCAGGTAATTGTCCGGCTCGCTGCCGCCGCCCAAGGTCATGGGACGGGCGGGATCAAGGGCGCGGGCGAACTGAAACGGTGGCAGAAATTCGTCCACGGCGGCCTGTTCGGGGATCGCCACCGGCTCGAAGGTGTGGGTCAGAAAAAAACCGTCCATGCACACCATCACCGGCAGCTCACAGGCCTCGGCAATGCGGTAGGCCTGAATGATAGTATCCACCGCTTCCTGGTTGCTTTCCACATAGAGCTGTACCCAGCCGGCGTCGCGCACGCTCATGCTGTCCTGGTGGTCGCTGAATATATTGATGGGCGCGCCCACCGCGCGATTGGCACAGACCATCACCAGCGGCAGCCGCAGGCCAGCGATGTTATACAGCACCTCGGTCATCAGCAGCAGGCCCTGTGAGGCACTGGCGGTGAACGCCCTGGTGCCACCGGCCACGGCACCGAGCACCACGGAGGCGGCCCCGAATTCACTCTCGGCATTGATAAGCCGGGCGCTCAACTCACCGTCGGCAACGAACTGGGCCAGGTGTTCGATAATATGGGTCTGGGGCGTAATGGGATAGGCGGCGATCACCTGCGGCCGACACAGTCGCACCGCCTCGGCCACGGCGCGGGAACCCTCCAGCAGTTGTCTCATGAGGCCTGCTCCTGTTGCGGGGCGACGGCCTGGTAGCCGGCGTGCAAGGCCTCGATGTTGGCCTTGACCACCTTCTCGCCCTTGCTGCTTAAATGGCTGGCGATGACCTGCTCCAGCGCCTTCAGGCCGACCCAGCCGGTGGCGGCGGCCAGCGCGCCCAACAACACGGTATTGGGCAAAGGACGCCCCAGTAATTGCTCGCTGATGCGTGTGGCAGGCACAACGATCCAGCGCAACGCCGTTGCCGCAGAGTCAGCCGGCGGCTGCTCACTGTTGAGAATTATCCAGCCATCCGCTTTGAGTCCCTGTAGAACCGGCTCGGAATGCAGCAAGGTGCTGTCCTGAATCACTACCGCATCCGGGCTATAGACCTGGTTGTGGGCGCGAATAGGCAAACTGCTGATGCGCACATAGGCCTCCAGTGGCGCGCCACGCCGCTCGGAACCAAACCGAGGAAAGGCCTGCGCCTCGAAGCCATCTTCGAAGGCCGCCAATGCCAACAAGGCCGCCGCCGATACTGCGCCCTGGCCGCCGCGGCCGTGAAAACGGATCTCGTGCTGCACGTTGTTAGCGGCATTCCCTTTTTCCTCATACATGCACCAGGCTCCGTCAGTAGTTCTCCCAACATCCATAATAGATGTCATCATGTCGCCGCGGTAGCCCCAAAAACTGACGCGCGTGACCGACCTTCCATTACTATTACTGTCACAACCGGTCAGCCTCGCCAGCAACACCGCTCCAAGCAACAGCCGTTATGATTTTGTTGCCTTTTCTGACATTAACTTTACACCAACCCAGGCTAATAAACCCGCTTAAACATGTAAATAGCAGCAGCAAAAAATAGAACGGGGGCTATCAACACACTCATCAGTGGCGATAAACCATACACCAAACCCAGATGGCCCGTGGTTTGATCGACCAGAAAATAAGCTATCCCAAACAGGGTACCAACGAATATGCGCTGCCCCACCCCAACCGATCTCAACGGCCCAAATACAAACGGTACCGCCAGAAAGATCATCACCAGGGTCGTTAACGGCATCACTACCTTCTTCCACAAAGCCAACTTATATTGATTTGAATCCAGACGATTGTCGGACAAATATTTAACATATCGATACAGACCCGGCGCTGAGAGATAGTCCGAACTCACCGTCACCACACCTATCAATTCAGGATTCAACAGCGACTGCCAGGCCAGGGTTTCCTTGTGAATGGTCGTAACCCCAGCCTCAGACACAGCACTACGCAACACCCGTTTCAGCAGCCAGGCATCGTCCTCATAACTGGCCTCACCGGCCGTGGTCACGGTCTGCAAACGGTTATTCTCGTCAAAGTCATACACCGATACGCGGCCAACCTGGTCACTGCTGATCAGGTCCTGAATATGGATAACACTATTGCCATCTCTGGCCCACAGGCCCTTGTCACTCCGAAAACTGGCCTGTCCGGAGATCGCCTCGGCGCGCAGGCTTTGGGCCTTGAATTCCGCTGCGGGGGCAACAAACTCCCCTACCAGCAGCATCAACGCCAACAGCATCAACCCCACTTTCATCACCGTCCAGATAACGCGACTCAGCGAAACACCCGCCGCTCGCACCACAATCAATTCACTCTGGCCGGCCAGGGTACCCAGGCCAATAATCGTCCCCAGCAAAACCACGATAGGAAACAACAAATAGGCCAACCGTGGCAACAATAGCAGACTGTATTGCATGGCCAAGCCGGCGTCATAGCTGCCGCGCCCGACATCATCCAGCTCGCCGGCAAAGGAGACAAAGGTGAACAGCGCCAATAGCACCACCATCACCATCAGGGTGCTGACCAACACCGTCCTGCCTATGTAGCGATCAAGCAGTTTCACGGTTCTGGCCCTTCGCTTTATTAGCCGCCAGCAAGACCCTTAGGCCGCCGGAGTGCTGCAACATCAACATGGCAATCGCAACCACCAACAGCAAATGTACCCACCAGATACCAATCATGACGTCCACCGTACCTCTTTCCACCCAGGTCTTAGCCGCCCCCAACAAATTGTTGTAGATGATATACACCAGGATACCGAGAAATAATTTGGCATAACGGCCCTGACGTGGACTGGTGCGGCTCAGAAACACCGCCAATAGGGCTAATAGCACAACCGACAGCGGCGTGGAAATGCGCCACTGCAGTTCAGCCAGCTCATGCAGCTTGCCGGACTGCCACAAGGTCAGCGTTGGCATGGCCATAGCCGAGTTCACTTTAAAGCTGGCCTCGGCCTGCTTCAGCAACACTCGATGCTCACGGAATTTGATAATTCTGAAATCAGCCTGACCAGGCTGACCTTCATAACGATACCCATTTTGCAGCAACAGGTAACGACCACCGTTGGGTTCTGTGGTCTGGGAACCACGTTCGGCGACGATCAAATTCAGATTCCCCTGCCGCACCCCCTGGATAAAAACGTTCTCCATGCTCTCGCCGTCATCTGCTAGACGCTCGGCATAAAACACCACATCACCATCACCCATTTCACGAAATTGACCGGCCGCAATCGCCTCAAGCCCGGAAGTTGATCTCATCTGTTCCTGCAGTATATAGCGCTCACCCTTAGCCCAGGGGGCAAAATACAGCGACACCGCAGCGACAACCAGGGCAAAGCCCAACCCAATCAAAAACACCAACCGGGTAATCCGCATCAGACTGACACCGCAGGCCAGCATGGCAGTCATCTCACTATCTTTATATAGACGACCAAAGGCCAGCAATACCGCCAGATAAAACGATAAAGGCAGCAAAACCATCAATGCATCGATGGACTTAAGCGAAAGCAGTAAAAAAATTACATCTGCCTGAATATTGCCTGCCGCAACCTGCCCCAGCAAGCGGGCAAACCAGCTACTGACAAAGATCAGGAACAGCACAGTTGTTACCGCAAACAACGTGCCGGCCAGTTCCTTGAAGAGATAACGCTCAATAATCAAATTATGTTTCCACAATTGCTAACACTTGATATTTACTGGAAAAAAGATGAATTCTGGGTAAACTTGCTTAATCTAGTCAGAAATTACTATAGTCGCCTAATAAGTCACAACTTTCTGCCGATTATTAGCAATAACAATATATATCTGACAAAACCAGGTTTTTACATCTTTGTGACTAAGTTGCCAGGAGCGCATCACCATGGAGTTTACTGCAAAAAGCGGCAATCCTGAAAAACAACGCACCGCCTGTATCGTTGTCGGCGTTTTTGAACCAAGACGCCTTTCACCTGCCGCTGAGCGACTCGACCAGGTCAGCGACGGTTTTATTTCCAACCTGATTCGCCGCGGCGACCTGGAAGGCAAAATCGGCCAGACCCTGCTGCTGCACAATGTCCCCAATACGCTTTGCGACCGCATTCTGCTGGTTGGCTGTGGCCGTGAACGTGAATTGCATGACGCCCAATACCGCAGGATCATCGCCACCACCACCGCCACCCTCAACGACATCGGCGCTATGGAAGCAGTCTGTTATCTCACCGAGCTGCACGTCAAGGGCCGCGACAATCACTGGAATATCCGCCAGGCGGTTGAAACCGTGGAAAACTCGCTCTACAACTTTGACCAACTCAAGACCAAGAAAGACTTGACCCGCCGGCCACTGCGCAAGATCGTCCTTAGCATCTCCAGCCGCCGTGAACTTAACGACAGTGATGACGCTGTCAACGAGGGCTATGCCATCGCCCATGGCGTCAAACAAGCCAAAGACCTGGGCAACCTGCCTGGCAATATCTGCACCCCCAGCTATCTGGCCGAACAAGCACTGGAAATGGCCGAAGAGTTCGACAGTATCACCACCGAGATCATCGAACAGGCGGAAATGGATCAGTTGGGTATGGGCGCCTTATTATCTGTTGCCAAAGGTAGCCGCCAAGCACCTAAATTGATTTGCATGAGCCACAAAGGCGCCGGCGACGATAAACCCATAGTCCTGATTGGCAAGGGCCTGACCTTTGATGCCGGCGGCATATCACTGAAACCGGCTGCCGCCATGGACGAAATGAAATACGACATGTGCGGTGGCGCCAGCGTCTTCGGTGTGATGCGTGCCGTAGCCGAACTCAAGCTACCACTCAACATCATCGGTGTGGTACCGGCCAGTGAAAACATGCCTGATGGCGCCGCCAACAAACCCGGCGACGTGGTCACCAGCATGTCTGGCCAGACCATTGAGATCCTCAATACCGATGCCGAGGGCCGACTGATCCTGTGTGACGCCCTAACCTACTCGGAAAGATTTGACCCGGACGTGGTCATCGACATCGCTACCCTAACCGGCGCTTGCGTCATCGCCCTGGGCAAACACGCCTCCGGCCTGCTCAGCAATCACAGCCCGCTGGCCCATGACCTGCTCAACGCTGGCAAGAGCAGCGGTGATCGTGCCTGGGAACTGCCGCTGTGGGAAGAGTACGAAGAACAACTCAAGAGCCCGTTTGCCGATCTGGCCAACATTGGTGGCCGTGAGGGTGGCACCATTACCGCGGCCTGTTTTCTATCCAACTTCACCAAGAAATTTCATTGGGCCCACCTCGACATCGCCGGCAGCGCCTGGCTCGGTGGCGACAAAAAAGGCGCCACCGGTCGACCCGTGCCGCTGCTGACCCAATATCTGCTGGATCGTTGTAAGCAAAAATAAAGCACTGTAACCTTGAGGGGTCATGACCAAAATCGACTTCTATATCCTCGAAGGTAACAGCGGCAGCCGCGAACAGACGGTCTGTCGCATTGCCGAAAAGGCCTATCGCCTGGGTCACGGTGTCTACATCCACACCGATGACCAGGGCCAGGCCAGCAGGCTTGACGAACTGCTGTGGACCTTCAAACAAAACAGCTTTGTACCTCACGGCATAGAAGGCGAATCGCCTGATCCAGATGCGCCTGTGCTGATCGGCCATAAGGCCGCACTGGCAGACTCGACACAAGCCCATAACCGCCAGGTATTAATCAATTTGGCCCGGGATATCCCACTATTCTTTAGCTCCTTCGAGCGGGTTGCCGAAGTGATCGGCCAGAATCCTGAACACAAGGCCAGCGGTCGACAACGCTATAAGTTTTATCGTGACCGTGGCTACAGCCTCGACAGCCACACGCTATCGTAAAAGCCCATGCCAAAAAAAGAACCTACAATCATCACCCTCGATGAAGACCTGCCATCCGTATTAAATCGTGATGAACTACCCGTATTGAAGGATGTTATCGCCAGCCGGGACGATCTTGAAAAACTGCAACCGCAATTCAAACAGGAACGCCCCAACCCGGCCCTGACCCGCGTCATCGACTCAGCCATCAAACAGCATTTCGACAAGCTGGCCGACACCATTCAGGATCACTTTGGCAAGGTCAACCAGCCATTACTGACACCCGCAGAGATCGGCCACGAACTGGCCGAGGCAGTACGCAAATCGCGCCAACCTTTGCCACCGAATAAGCCCCGACCAGCCCGGACAAATACGCTACAATATGCGCCCCCGGCGCAGCCACACGATGTAAACGCAATGAAAGTGAACACAGAGATGGACAAGACCTATAGCCCGCAGGCAATCGAACAACGTTGGTATCAGGCCTGGGAGACCAGCAACTATTTTGCCCCCTCTTCCGAAGGCAGCCCCTACTGCATCATGATCCCGCCGCCGAATGTCACCGGCAGTCTGCACATGGGTCACGCCTTTCAGGACACCATCATGGATGCCCTGACCCGCTACCACCGTATGAAGGGCCACAACACGCTGTGGCAGGCGGGGTCAGATCACGCCGGCATCGCCACCCAAATGGTGGTTGAGCGCCAGCTCAATGCCCAGGGCAAGACCCGCCATGACCTTGGTCGTGAGGCCTTCATCGACCAGGTCTGGAAGTGGCAAAAAGAATCCGGCGGCACCATCACCAAACAGCTGCGGCGCATGGGCGCATCGCTGGACTGGTCACGGGAACGTTTCACCATGGACGACGGCATGACCGACGCTGTCCACGAAGTCTTTGTCCGCCTGTTTGAAGAAGACCTGATCTATCGTGGCAAACGTCTGGTCAACTGGGACCCGGTGCTGCACACCGCCGTCTCTGATCTCGAAGTGGTGTCGCAGGAAGAAGATGGCAACATGTGGCACTTCAAATACCCGCTCGCCGATGGCAGTGGTCACGTGATTGTCGCCACCACCCGTCCCGAAACCATGCTCGGTGATAGCGCCGTTGCCGTGCACCCAGACGACGAACGCTACCAGCATTTGATCGGCAAAGAGATTGCCCTGCCATTAACCGCACGCACCATTCCTGTCATCGCCGATGACTATGTCGACCCCGAGTTCGGCAGCGGTTGTGTCAAGATCACCCCGGCCCATGACTTTAATGACTACGCCATTGGCCAGCGTCATGAGCTGCCGATGATGAATGTCCTCACCGAAGACGCCAGGCTCAACAACGCCGTGCCGGTGCAGTATCGCGACATGGACCGATTCGACGCGCGCAAAAAGGTGGTCGAAGACCTCGATGCCCTCGGTCTGTTGGTAAAGGTTGATCCGCACAAACTAATGGTGCCCAGAGGCGATCGTTCTCACAGCGTCATCGAGCCGCTGCTAACAGACCAATGGTTTGTCAAAGCCGGACCACTGGCCGAACCTGCCATCAAGGCGGTCGAAGATGGCGACATCAAGTTCGTGCCAGACAATTGGAAGAACACCTATTTTGAATGGATGCGCAATATCGAAGACTGGTGCATCTCGCGGCAGATCTGGTGGGGCCATCGCATCCCGGCCTGGTATGACGAAGAAGGTAACATCTTCGTTGCCCGCACCGAAGCAGAGGCCCGCACCCAGGCGAAACAGAAACACGGCAGCGACGTCGCCCTGACCCAGGACAACGACGTGCTCGACACCTGGTTCTCATCAGCGCTGTGGCCGTTCTCCACGCTGGGCTGGCCCGAGAAGACACCCGAGCTGGACACCTTCTACCCGAGCAACGTCCTGGTCACTGGTTTTGACATCATCTTCTTCTGGGTCGCCCGCATGATCATGATGGGGCTCAAGTTCACCGGCCAGGTGCCCTTTACAGAGGTCTACATCCACGGCCTGGTACGCGATGGTCACGGCCAGAAGATGTCCAAGTCCAAGGGTAACGTACTCGACCCAATTGATCTGATAGATGGTATCGATCTGGAAACCCTGGTCAGCAAACGCACCGCCAGCCTGATGCAACCGAAAATGGCCGCCAAGGTCGAAAAGGCCACCCGCGCCGAATTTCCGGATGGCATTCAACCCTTTGGCACCGATGCGCTGCGCTTCACCTTTGCCGCACTGGCCTCTACTGGTCGTGACATCAAGTTCGACCTGCAGCGCTCCGAAGGCTATCGCAACTTCTGCAACAAGATCTGGAACGCAGCTCGTTACGTGCTGATGAACACCGAAGATAAAGACTGCGGACAAACCAGTGACGAATTGGAACTGAGCATGGCTGACCTGTGGATACTGAGTCGTCTGCAACACACCATCCGTGAAGTCACCGAAGCGATCGAACAATACCGTTTCGACCACGCCGCCCAGGCCATCTATGAATTCACCTGGAACGAATACTGCGACTGGTACCTGGAGCTGTCCAAGGTCGTACTGAACGATGATGACAGCAGCGCAGCCCAGCAACGCGGCACCCGTCATACCCTGGTCAACGTGTTGGAAACCCTGCTGCGGCTAATGCACCCAATCATGCCCTTCATCACCGAGGAAATCTGGCAACGGGTGGCACCATTGGCTGGCACCGACAATCTTCAGGGTGCGCCGGGAGCGGCCACCATCATGCTACAGCGCTACCCCATCAGCAACGACAGCCTAATCAACGGCAACGCTGAATCCGAGATGGAATGGGTAATGAATTTCATCCTCGGCGTGCGCACCATTCGCGGTGAGATGAACATTCCACCAGGCAAACCACTGCCCGTACTGCTGACCAATGGTAGCGACGAAGACGCTACCCTGCTGGACAGCAACAAGGCCTACCTCAACAGCATTGCCCGACTGGAATCCGTCACCTGGTTAAACAACGCCGACGACGCACCGGAAAGTGCCACCGCCCTGGTGGGTGACATGCAGGTACTCATCCCCATGGCCGGCCTGATCGACAAAGAAGACGAATTGGCCCGCCTCAACAAGCAGGTGGAAAAACTGCAAAAAGACCTGCAACGCATCGAAGCGAAACTCAACAACGAAAACTTCACCAGCAAAGCACCCGAGGCCGTGGTCGAAAAAGAACGCCAGAAGGTCGCCGAGATGCAATCATCGCTGGGCAACCTGATCCAGCAGATCGCCAAGATCGAAGCACTTTAAGCTTTAACCCAGCAAAGGGGAGAACTAGACCTCTCCCCTTTTGAGCCCAACAATTTGGTGACCGGGCGAGTCCGGTCGCTAGCTATTATTCCCACCCCGCATACACTAAACTAATCCCCACAGCAGATTCGGGGGAATCAGACATGGATCAAAACACTTTCAAAATAGGCATGGCCATCACTCTGCTCGTCGCACTCATCAGCAGCGGCAACATCGCCAATGCCGAACCCATCCACGAAGCAAGTCCGACCCAGAGAGCAACCGGTATCATCGACGGCTCGGTATCACGTTCAGCCTTCACTCTGGCAATGGTCAACCGTGAGCCGATAGACAAGATAAGCAAACTAAGCAACGACCAGCAGCACATCTACTACTTCAGCGAACTAAAAGGTTTAACCGGCCAGAACGTTACCCATCGTTGGCTCTACAAAGGTCAGACCATGGCCGAGTTGAAGTTTAAGGTTGGCGCACCTAGGTGGCGGGTGTGGTCAAGCAAGGCCTTGCTACCGGACTGGACGGGGGAATGGACGGTGGTGGTGATTGATGAGATGGGGCAAGAGGTGTTTCGGGAGAGTTTTGAGTATGTTAAGGCTGAGCCTGCTGTTACTCAATGATATAAATACCGTTGTCATTCCAGCACCCAAAGGACATAAAAACCAAAGAAAAGGCCGCCCGGCGACTTGTCGGCTGGGATGACTACCTTTTCCTATTTAGAAATCAAGATGGCAACCTCGGTTCTAAACAACCCCCACCAAGGATAAACCTAATTGACTCTACACCTTACGAGATAATCGCTGAAGCCGAAAAAGAACAACACAAAACCACCACAAGGACCAAACCCCGCCACCACCATTCGCTGGTAAAGTCTGATCAACCTCCTGAGAACTTTGGGTAACTTGTAAAGCCTGATCAACCTCCTGAGAACTTTGGGCAAAACGTAAAATTGCGCCAATAGTTATGGCCACACTTCCATTTTCTGATCCATCGCTATCATTTGGCCCACCATCTTGAAGTGTAATACGCAAACACTCAGCACCTGCAGTAAATACATCTTGATACAGAATTGAACTCACCTCGGGACAATAACCCGTATCAAGCTTGGTTGCAGCAGCCAAGTCATTACGCTCATTACTGACAAAATCAGTCCAGCCATCGTCGCTTAATACCCGCATGCGTAGTTCAAAGCTGCTGGGTATACTCAAAGGAACATTTAATTGCGCTGACAGCATGACTTCAGCACCTATTGTGGCCCCAGTTAATTCTAATTCCGCATCTATCACTTTTTGATAAAGCACTTGCTCAGCTGCGCTCTGTTGATTGAGCTCAATATAATCCGGATCAACTGTAAGCTGGTCACGTTCTATATGCAGATTAGTGGGCTGAGAGGCCAGAGTGTCAGCCAAGATATTGACCAGGTGTTTACCCGGCTTTAGAACAACCCCATCCTCCACATCAAACAAATGAAATGGGGTTGAATCCCAGGTTGACGCTGTTGTTACAGCAGACGAAGCTGCTCCGTTAGTGTCGCGAGTCCGAAACCATATATTTGCACCATCAGTAAATTCCTTCTGAAGGAAGGTTGGGCCTGTGACTGGGTCGCCACATACATGTTCAGCCGGACAAGCCAATTCATTCACTATTTGAATTTGAAAACCAACGTCTGTCTGACTTTCCACATCGGGCGCTATGTACTGGGAATCAGACACTACGGTGCCACCACCGGGAGAGGGTAGAGCGTCAACCTGGGAATCAGACACTACGTAGCCACTATCAATGACCAGGGAATCAGGCCAGACGAAGGCGCCACCGGGAGGTGGTGCAGCGACAGCCTGGTGCCCACAAACTGTGGCCAAAAACAAACTGTAAATATAACGTCGCGCTAGCTGCATTATTTACCCCTTTTCTCCTTACCACCAGAAGATGCCTGTTGCCATTATAGCCCGAAGTCTGGGGCACAAGTAACACCTTTGAAATGCAATAAAAACCTCCGGTTTTGACCTTAACCCCGTATGACGCAGCCGAGCACCGCAGGCCATAGCGGATGAAGCGCATTACTGTTTGAGCACGTGGCGCGTAGCGGTCGTGTGAGTTGTAATGTGCGCCGCTATGGGCGAGGAGCGCAGGGGTACCCGGCGTTGTTTGCCGGGCAAGTCATCCGGGCGGCCTTTTCTTTGGTTCGGTTTCTTTTGGCCGTGCAAAAGAAATGAACCCGGCTGCGGTCCGGAAACCGCATCAAAATAAAATCATCGCGACAGCGATACAAAACCCTACTTGCCAGAAAAATCAAAACCTGAACTCCGGTTTTCACACCGGAATGACGAACACTCAAAAACAAAAAAGCCTGCAACATATGCAGGCTTCGATAGGCTTTCACCCTCCCCCTAACCCCCTCCCCCTCAAGCACCCACAGGGCATAAAGGAGGAGGAAAGTACAGGTCAATGTTCCCGCGTAGAATGAAACTCCACCTCAGGATATCGCTCCTGCGCCAACTGCAAATTCACCCGCGTCGGGGCGATATAAACCAACTGATTCGCACCATCCAAAGCCAGGTTATCTGCCGCCTTCCGCTTGAACAGGTCAAAAGCTTTCTCATCTTTACAGGTCACCCACCTAGCCGTTGCCACCTGCACCGGCTGAAACAGACACTCCACCTTGTATTCATCCTTGAGCCGTTGCGCGACCACTTCAAACTGCAGCACACCGACGGCACCTAAGATCAATTCATTATTGTTGAGCGGTTTATACAACTGCGTTGCCCCCTCTTCACACAACTGCTGCAAGCCCTTTTGCAGTGCCTTCATCTTCATCGGGTCTTTGAGCTGGGCACGACGAAACAGATCCGGGGCGAAGTTGGGGATGCCGGTGAACTTAAGCTCTTCACCTACGGTAAAGGTGTCACCGATCTGAATCGTACCGTGGTTATGCAGACCGATAATGTCGCCAGGATAAGCCTCTTCAACATGATCACGGTCACTGGCCATGAAGGTGATGGCATTAGAGATCTGCACATCACGGGCAATGCGCACATGACGCATCTTCATGCCCTTTTTATAGCTGCCGGAACAGACACGCATGAAGGCAACGCGGTCACGATGTTGCGGGTCCATGTTGGCCTGAATCTTAAAAATAAATCCGCTAAAGGCATCTTCCGACGGTTCAACTATGCGGGTTTTGGTTTCACGCGATTGCGGTGCCGGCGCCCATTCGGCGAAGGCATCGAGCAGTTCACGAATACCAAAGTTGTTGATGGCCGAACCAAAAAACACCGGCGTCAGCTCGCCCTTGAGATAGGCATCAAGATCAAACTCATGAGAGGCGCCACGCACCAGCTCAATCTCATCGCGGATATCGTCGGCCAGGCTACCCCACAGCTCATCCAGACGCGGGTTATCCAAGCCCTGGATCACCTCACCTTCTTTAATCTTGCCGCCGTGGGTAGCACTGAACAGGTGGATGCGGTCATTGTAGAGATCAAACACGCCCTTGAATTCCTTCCCCATGCCGATGGGCCAGGTGATGGGCGCGCACTGAATTTTGAGGATATCTTCCACCTCATCCAGCAGTTCGATGGGGTCACGACCTTCACGGTCAAGCTTGTTAACAAACGAGATGATCGGCGTGTCACGCAGGCGACAGACCTCCATCAGTTTGATGGTTCTATCCTCAACCCCCTTGGCACAGTCGATCACCATCAAGGCCGAGTCCACCGCTGTCAGGGTGCGGTAGGTATCTTCCGAGAAGTCTTCATGGCCCGGGGTATCGAGCAGGTTCATGATCTTGTCGCCATGCGGAAACTGCATCACCGAGGTGGTGACCGAGATGCCACGCTGTTTTTCCATCTCCATCCAGTCAGAGGTGGCATGGCGGGCCGCCTTGCGGCCCTTGACGGTACCGGCCATCTGGATGGCTCCCCCGAACAGCAGCAGCTTTTCGGTCAGGGTGGTCTTACCGGCGTCGGGGTGAGAGATGATAGCAAACGTGCGTCTTCTCTTGATTTCATTGAAATAATTACTATCTGACAAAATCTAAACTCCGTATATGTACACAATAATAAATGTAACTTTAAGCCCTGATATCGACAGTAGTGACCACCCAGAATCTGAGCCTACACCAATAAAACCTCCGTCAAAGCGCTTGAAAAATAGCGGAATATTATACCCTAAGACACACACCCTATAAATTGCTGCTTAATATCTTTTCTAATTCCGCATAGTGCTGCTGGTGATCTTTTGATCGCTTCTCTTTGAAAGTAGCTAAATTGGCTAGCTTCCACTTTACCGAGGGGAAATCTTGAAAATTGTAAATCCTCCAGTCCGGTTCCAGGCGGTTAACACTGAGAAGAAAATCCTTATCTGCGTCCGTCAGACAAGCATGAATTTCGCTGATTAACTTGAGACGTGTCTGCTCATAATCTTTATAGCTAAATGCTATCGTCGCCATTCCATCAAACTGACTTACAAAAGCCGCACTCTGATCTTGAAGCCTTGGCTCTAGCAGCTCGTGGGTCGGTCGATTACTGCTAATCAAACCGAATATCAATCCTGTTTTTATTTCCTCTGTGAAGCCTTCATTGTCAAATAGAAACTTCACGTCAAAAAGGTCTCGTGGATGCTGGCGATCAAGAGCGGCACATATCTTGCAACCATACAGTTGCGCCATTGGCACTAATGTCATTGAGCAAAAAACATCAAACTGATCCTGAGCTACATCACATAATTGAACTTTGTTAGTCTCGCCAAGTAATCCGCGCCCAACCATATTAACTTCAATTTTGATCTGCGTGCCATGATCAGAGATTTGCAGTTTACAAATCTCATTTTTGTGCTGAATACGAATACCGGGCTTAAGCACTTTCACCCTTTCTTTTATCCGCCCAAGCGCCGCGTTAATATTAGCCAGGTCTTCATCTCGCTCGCCAATTAACACATAGGTCAGATCGATATCGACAGAAAGCCTTGGCATATCACGGACAAAGAGATTAATTGCTGTGCCGCCATGCAACGCAAAATGTTCTTCCTTGGCAACCTCGGGCAACACATCAAGTAAGAGCTTTACCTGCTTTGTGTAGACTTCATTCATGATCGGCCTCAAGCTCTTTGGGTACAGTTATTTGATACTTCGAAACGTAAACCCCATCTTTAACGATACTTCTCTTACCTGACCCCAGATCAACCTTTTCCAGTTTTAGATAATTAAACCAATCATGACCGGCCTTATCAGCTAGATAGAGAAACAAACGCTTAACTTTTACCGAAGTGCAAGCCTCCAGCAGGCTTTGTACCGAAGCAGGTCGAAGATTATTAAGCCCCTCCATCAGTTCAAAAACTTCCAGTAGTGGCTGAGACTTAGGCGCAAGATACAAGCATTCCATGATGGCGCGAGCTGAACTTGAAACTTTGACTGAGAATGTCTTGTGTTCGAAATTCACCAGCCCTAAATCAGGCGGCAAAAATGATGTCTTTTGATAGTCTATAGATAAACCCCAGTCATATTTCTTAAACCAAAGCGGCAAATACTCTTCTTGCGAACCGAATAACTGTGCTCTCTTAGTCGAGAGTTCGAGATAATGCGCCTTACCTTGAAGAGAAAGCGCGGTCTTTGCCGCTGGGTGTAACGAGGCACCTAACTGGGTTTGCAGCGCATAAACGGCCCCAAGGTAATCCACTTGATCGCCATAACGTACTAAAGCACCAGTGCCTATAGACTCAAACCAGCGACTTTTTTTGTACCGTTTTTGTAAATCCAGGCTGTAACCCTGTTCAACCAGCCAGGCAGAAACGAGCACGGTGCCAAGAGGCTGCGTGCATAACAGGCTGTTTAATTTTGATTCTTTTTCGGTACTCATGATACCAATATATTAGATTATATAAACCGATGCAAGTAATGTGTTTATAATATCTGACATAAAGGTACTTTAAGTACCTATATACAGATAATAATAAACCATCCCTCCTATACAGAGGCAAATTACTAACGCCCGCCAGCTAGATCCCGATCGCGTTTTTCCTTTGGGCAATTGGGACACACGCACTTTCGATTGTGAAACGGTTTAAATACGTTTGACAGCCCCTGTTTTCTCTCATAACCGGCAGCTCTTGCTAAATGCCTTCTTGACTCTAAAGTATACTTCAGGGTTTAGACTTTATTTGAAGGTGAGGAGTTGTCAATGACGATACTGAATATTGGACAAGTCGCAAAACAGACTGGCGTAACTGTTGAGACAATCCGCTTCTATGAAAAGGAGGGATTGATCGAAGAACCACAACGCTCAAATTCCGGCTACCGACAATATCCTGCCGAAACAGTAAAACGGGTGCTGTTTATACAGCATGCCAAGGAAGTAGGTTTCACACTGAAGGATATCGGAGAACTACTCGCATTACGTCGTGAACCTGGCACATCATGCACCGACATTAAAGTGCGCTCCACGCAAAAGATTGAAGAGGTAGATCAAAAGATTGAGGACCTGACACGCATACGTAATGCCTTGGCACGCATGGTAATGAAATGTAGCGGTCGTGGAGCTTTAAGCGAGTGCCCGATCCTGGAAGAGTTGGAATTAGATTAGGAATGATAGCGAATGAATGTTGAGTTTGTATATGAAAAAACATGCCCGAATATAGAAGCGGCGCGCTCACAGCTTTTGAAGGCGTTTGCGGAATCCGAAATAACGCCACGCTGGCAAGAATGGGAAGTGAGTTCGCCTGATGCACCAGCTCACGTGCATGGGTATGGATCTCCCACGATATTGATTAATGGGCATGACGTTAGTGGTGACTTGTCAGAAAGAAATGATTACTGCTGTCGTGTGTATTCTCACGATGCTCATGCAAACAAGGGTGTACCTGCATTGGCAGATATCGTCCAAGCATTAAGGGCTGCACAGAAAAAAACTGAGAACAAAGAAAATACTTCCAATTGGCGCATAAATGGAGCCATGTTGCCTGCTGTTGGTGTTGCTTTTCTGCCTAAGCTCGCCTGTCCAGCCTGTTGGCCAGCGTATGCTGGCTTATTCAGTTCCCTTGGCATTGGCTTCTTTGACTATACGCCCTTCCTGCTGCCATTGACGATAGGATTTCTATTTATTGCACTGGCTGCGCTCGTCTATCGAGCACCACAACGATATGGGTATAGACCATTTCTATTGGGCTTACTGGCAGCGGCAGTATTGCTGATTGGTAAGTTTCAATATGACAGCGACCCCGCTATGTACGCGGGCCTTGGAATTCTGGTACTGGCATCACTATGGAACACCTGGCCCAAACCACGATCAAGTGGGGCACCGTGCGCGGCATGTGAGAGTTAGTATCGGGTCAACAAACGTTAATCTTAACAGGAGATATATCATGACCGAAAAACGACAAATTGAAATATTCAGCGCTGGCTGCCCTGCGTGTCAGGATACCATCGACATGGTCAACCGCTTGGCATGCTCGTCTTGCGAGATCACCATACTGAATATGAATGAAAAGGACGTTGCCGCACGCGCCAAGGAATTAGGTATCAGGTCCGTACCGACTGTGGCGGTCGACGGTAAGCTAGCCGATTGCTGTGCAAACCGAGGTGTGGATGAAAATACACTGCGAAGCGCCGGTATTGGTCAGCCATTAGCATAAAAAACTAAGGGGGAGAGAAAACATCTCTCCCCAAAAAAGTCACTAACGTGTGTGATTCATAGGCATCCTTTCACTATTATAGGATGTGATGAACAGAGAAATTCAACAGCGATTACAGTGGGTTTGCCTCTACGATGAATTAGGTGATACTGGTCTGGTATGACGACGATGTGGCATCTCACAACCGACTCTGCGTAAATGGTGGCACCGATTCAAGATAAAGGTGTTGATGGCTTAGCCAGTCAAAGTCGCCGCCCTCATAACTCTCCTGGAAGGAAGGTAGAGGACAAGGAAGAGCAGCTTATATTGGCGCTACGTACGACCGAAATCTGGGAGCTCGACGAATTCAAAGTGAGTTACAGCGTCTTCACGATGTCTCTCTTGCCATTGCTACGATCCACAAGGTTCTGCATCGCAACAATGTCAAACCAGTCAAGAAGCTTCGTAAGAAAACGGATTACATTCGCTATGAGAGACCAGTCCCAGGCGATAGGGTTCAGATGGATACTTGCAAGATAGGCCCAGGGTTATACGTGGGTCAAAATTCGATGCAAATACGGGGGATTAATGGGTCAGTTTTGGGTGCAATTCAACAAACTGCGATTTATGTACACAGATATGTACATAATTGTGAAGGCTCAGCTTGTCTTTGGATGTCCTTCATTGTCCCGCAGGAAGGGATAAAAAGCAATAAATACAGGGGGTTTTGGTAGTTTTTGACTCTGCTTGTCAGTGGCTGACTTTGATGGGAACATCCGGGTGAGAGATGATGGCAAAGGTACGGCGACGGGCCGTATTATCATTAAGCTGGGACATAAATAGGGCTTATTTCAGCAAACGTAAAGCGACCTATTTTACCCTTTTTTAACCTACCGCGCCTGCTTTTAATGTTTGACAAGGCAGATCTGGATAGCCAATAATGTATTCTCAGTACATTTTCATATAAACCCTTTAATAAACACCGGGGTTGCCAATGACATTGTGCGGAGTTTAACCCGCAGTCAACAATTAAAAAACATTAATCAGGAGACAACTATGAGTGACAACCTTTTTGATCGTATCGGTGGCGAAGCAGCCGTTGACGCCGCAGTAGACCTGTTTTATCGCAAGGTACTGGCCGACGACCGGATCAATTCCTGGTTTGAAGGCACCGACATGGACAACCAACGCGCCAAGCAAAAGGCCTTCCTAACCATGGCCTTCGGCGGCCCAAACAATTACAGTGGCAAAGACCTGCGCGCAGGCCATGCCCACATGGTGGCCAAAGGCCTGAACGACAGCCACTTTGATGCGGTTATGGAACACCTGGGCGCGACACTGACCGAACTGGGTGTGCCTGCCGAGCTGATCGGTGAAGCCGCTGCGATTGCCGAAAGTACTCGTAACGACGTACTGGGTAAATAAGACACAGAGCCTCACACTATGGCGAAGATTACATATTCAGAACAGACATTTGATTGTCAAGGCGACGAATCAGTGTTGGAATGTTTAGCCCGACATGGTGTGGAGCTGCCCTCTTCCTGTCGTTCAGGGGTGTGTCAGACCTGCCTGGTCAGGGCCACCGAAGGGACACCGCCAACAGACGCACAGGCTGGTTTAAAACCCCAACTGCAAAAACAGGGCTATTTTTTGGCCTGCATCTGCAAACCAGTGCAAGACCTAAGCTTTGTTGATCCAGATGAAAATGCCCTGCCACAGATTGCCGCAACCGTGGTCAGCAAAACGCGTTTTAATGACACCATCATCCGTCTACGCCTAAAACCCAAATCAGAATTTGATTTCCAACCCGGTCAGTTTCTCAACATTCACCGTGAAGATGGTCTGGCACGCAGCTACTCCATCGCCAGCTTGCCGCAAGAGGGCTATCTCGAACTGCATGTCGAGCTGGTCGAAGATGGCAAGATGAGTGGCTGGCTGCACAACCAAGTCGCCATGGGCGGCAACATCAATATCGACGGCCCACACGGCGACTGTTTTTATATTGATGACAATCCCGAACAAAAGCTGTTGCTGGTTGGCACCGGCACCGGCCTGGCACCATTGTGGGGAATTGCCCGTGATGCGCTCAGCAGAGGCCACAAGGGCGAAATCCACCTGTTCCATGGCAGCCACAGTACAAATAAAATTTATCTGGTTGATGAACTCAAACAACTGGCCAAGCTGCACAGCAATTTTTTTTACACAGCCTGCATTTCCGGCGAAGATAATCAAGGCTACACGGCTGGCCGCGCCAATGAAGTAGCGTTAAAGACGACGCCAAAACTTGCTGGCTGGCGGGTCTACCTGTGCGGTCATCCGGAAATGGTCAGTGACACCAAGAAAAAGGCCTTCCTCTCAGGTGCATCACTAAACGACATCCACGCCGACGCCTTTACCCTCAGTAATAGCTAACACCAATGCCTAATCTATTGGTCGATATCGTCAACTTTAAACGGGTATGAAGCCCTGGGCACGGCATTATTAATCAGCATTGCCAGCAGAACCATCGCATCAAATGATAGGTGTAACGAACGCGTCAGATGCATTGCTAGGATGGCACCACTCACGGCCAGAAGTAGAACATGGTGCCGCGGGGAAATCGCAAATAATAACACTCCGGCAGCGCCCATAGACGCAATTATTAAGGTCAGGTCGTAGCCTCGCAGTGCCAGACAGCTGATCCACTGGATCAGGTAAATAGTCACCAACGAGCCATAGTGGGCTGATGTTGTTTCTACTGGGGACACCCTGATAGAAAATGGCCACTCCTTGCCTGAGCTATTTCATGTACTCCTCTGTTTCAAGAATGAAACCCTGTCCTTAACACTCAAAATACGCGCCATGAATCCTAGTGACAGATAGGCATTCGCCATAAAACATTGCCCCGCCTGTTCACCGAATGAGATAGCTAGAAATACCAAAGCATATATAAACGCGGACAGCGCTGCTACAGTGGGTTTTCAGAGGCACCATTCTGGACATACACAGCGGATATTAACGAACAGATGCATATCTGCCATACTAGCCCTGTTAGCCCCGAGCTATTATTAACGCCGACCATATTAAAAGAGAGAAAGGTATGACCGACATTATCGAGCTGCCGTTACCCCCGCTCAGCGACCGGGAAAACTCGCCGATTCTGATCAACACTCCCATCACCATTTTCTATATTAATGGCCGACGTACAGATGGCAAGCTCAAGGTCTTCAATGTCGAAGATAGCAGCATCACCATAGTCAAGGGGCAGAGTGATGAAGAGCTTACAATCCCGATGTACGACATCAAGGCAATGCACCTTTCCACGCCGTTGCAATGGTTACAGGACGAAACATTACTTAACAGCAAAAGCGCCCATATTAAAGCCTCCTGTGATATCCAGGAATTTACCATCACCTTCAAAGACCGCACCAAGCTACGCGGCAACACCTATGGCACTCGTGTCGACAAGAATGGCATACATCTTTTCAAGGAATATGGCAGCAATCAATACTTGCGCCAATACATCCACATATTTATTCCCAAGACATCAATTGAAAGCAACCTGATTGGTAAACAGATTGGTGAGATCCTGACCCGGGAAAACAACATCCCCACTGAACAGATCGAACAGGCGGTCAAAGAACAGCAGGCCTCGCGCTCAAGACCCCTGGGCGAATTTCTGGTTGAAAACAGGATCGTTAATGCGGAACAGCTCGAGCAGTCACTAAGACGCCAAAAAAGCATGCCCAACCTCAAATTGGGTGAAATACTGATCAGTGAAAGCCTGATCACCGAAGAAGAGCTTGATGACGCCCTAGAACACCAAAAACGTGATCGCCAAAAACCGCTTGGAGAAATTCTGGTGGAACAAGGCATTATTGGCCGCGACCAGATCCAGCAGGCACTGGCGACGAAGCTGGGTATCCCCTTTGTCCATATTCAGGAATTCAAAATCGAACCAAGCATAATCAACCAGATTCCAGCCGAGCTGGCCTTCAAACACAAGGTCATCCCGCTGTCATTGAACGAGGGCAAACTGATCGTCGCCATCGACAACCCTATGGACTGGGCAGCACTTGATGCCCTGCGTTTCAACACCAGCAAATACGTTGAGCCAGTAATGGCCAGCGCCGAAGACATCAACTGGGCATTGCAATTTCACTATACCTCGGATGACATCCTCAACAAGATCGACGATATCGGTGATGAAGAAGATAACGATGATAATCAATACAGCGATAGCTTTGTCTTCAATGAAGACAGCGAAGTCTCTGAAAACATCATCGTCAAAATCATTAACAAGATTATTATTGATGCCCATCATCAATCAGTGTCAGACATCCATATCGAACCCAATCCAGGCAAGACCAAGGTGGTGGTACGCTTCAGAAAAGATGGTGGTCTCTATATCTACCATAAATTCCCGTCCCAATACCGCAGCGCCCTGATCTCGCGTATCAAGGTGATGGCACGACTGGACATCTCTGAAAAACGCAAACCCCAGGACGGCAAGATCAGCTTCAAGCAATTTGGCCCGGCCAACATCGAACTACGTGTCGCCACACTGCCGACTGCCAATGATCTTGAAGACGTCGTGATGCGTATCCTCAGCAGCGGCAAGAACATCCCGGTCAATGCCCTGGGGCTGAGTATCAACAACCGCGACCGACTATTGGACGCCATTTCCAAGCCCTACGGCCTGTTCCTGGTTTGCGGCCCAACCGGCTCGGGAAAAACCACCACCCTGCACTCAGCACTTGGCCACCTCAACAACTCAGACAAAAAGATCTGGACAGCTGAAGATCCGATTGAAATTACACAGCCTGGCCTGCGCCAGGTACAGATCAACACCAAGGTTGGGCTTAACTTTGCCGCCGCCATGCGTGCCTTTTTACGTTGCGACCCCGACATCATCATGGTAGGGGAAATGCGCGACAGCGAAACCGCCGGCATGGGCATAGAGGCATCGCTTACCGGCCACCTGGTGCTATCCACACTGCATACCAATAATGCGGCTGAAAGTATTACTCGCCTGCTCGATATGGACATGGATCCATTCAATTTTGCCGATGCCCTGATCGGCATCCTGGCACAACGTCTGGCAAAAACACTATGCCCCAACTGCAAACGCTCATACCAACCTGATGACGCTGAAATCCAGAAATTGGCCGATATGTACATGGCCGACATGTTGCCGCCAGATATCAGTGATGTAGAACTGAAACCTTATATTGATGCCTTGACTGAAGAGTGGTACAAAAACTTTAGCAATCAGAGGAAGCAGTTCACATTTTACAAATCAACCGGCTGCCAGGAATGCAACGACACTGGCTACCGCGGCCGTATCGGCCTGCATGAACTGCTGATCGCCACTCCCAAGGTCAAGCAACTCATTCTCAGTCACTCACCCGCGACAGAGATTCACCACGAAGCACTCAGGGCCGGCATGCGCACCCTGAAACAGGACGGTATCGAGAAAATCCTGCAAGGCTATCTTGATCTTCCAAATGTCAGGGCTGTTTGCATCAAATAACAATCAATGGCCAGTCTGCCACTAGCATGACTGCCCCATAATGGTCTATGAAACTAATCTTAGAAAAATATTTCAGCAGCGCTGTTTTTTTCTGCCTACTGACGACAACCAATACCATCCTGGCGGCACAAAACTCTGCTGTCGCGCTGATGTATCACCACTTTGGTGAATCACGCTACCCCAGCACCAATATCCGCCTCGAGCAGTTTGAACAACATTTGCAGTATCTCGAACAGAATGGTTTCCAGATACTGCCGCTTGGCACTGTGCTCAAGGCAATACAAAACAACGAGCCCTTACCAGACAAAACCATAGTCATCACCATGGATGATGCCTATCGCAGCGTCTACAGCGAGGCCTATCCACGCCTGAAACAACGCGGCTGGCCGTTTACCGTATTTGTCTCCAGCGATTACATCGACAAAAAATACTCCAATTACATGTCCTGGCAACAAATGCGCGAGATGGAACAACACGGTGCCAGCTTCGGCAACCACTCCCGCAGTCATGCCTACCTAATCCGTCAGCTCGAAAATGAAACCGACTCGGCATGGCAACAACGCAGCCGTAATGACATTGCTTATGCCCAGCAGCGACTGCGCGACGAATTAACAACCCCTCTCAACGTCATCGCCTACCCCTATGGGGAATACAATCTAGCACTTGCCAATATCACCCGAGAGCTCGGTTTAATCGCTATGGGCCAACACTCAGGCGCCATTGGTCCGGCATCTGATTTTCGCTTTCTGCCGCGTTTTCCCATGAACGAGGATTTCGGCGAAATGGATGGCTTTATAAGCAAGGTAATGAGCCTTGCCATGCCCCTGCTGCAAACTCCACAGATCGACCCGGTGATTACAGAAACACAGCCCACACTGAGCGTGAAGCTTAAACAGCCACTAACACAACTAGCCTGCTACGCCAGTGGCCAGGGAAAAATTCAGGTACGCTGGCAGGATGAAAAAACGTTTACAGTTCAAGCCAACAGCGACCTGCCAGCTGGACGCAGCCGTTACAACTGCACCGCCCCCTCAGCAGAAATGGGACGCTATTACTGGTTTAGTCAGTTATGGATCAGACCCGGCGGGATAGAAACAGAAAACTGAATCATTACTAATTCAGACTTAAATCAGACCAACAGAGATACCCTTATGTCAACAAACGTCGTTAACAGCCGATAAACAGCTTGCATTCGAATTATATTATTGCCTACACTGTCGCGCATGGAATTTTTTCGCCGGATAAACAACCGAACATTGCTGCTAGCGAGCTTATTGCTCTCCCTGTTACTGCTGTGCGCACAGGGTGTAGGGCTGCACGTTCATAACCTGGATCACGGCCATGATGATAACCAGAGCTATGGTCATGCCCATGTAAGTCAAGCCCATTTTGCCCACGATACATCTCATAAGGGTCACCAAGGTAACGTCGCATCCGAAATTGATGTTAGCCCAGATGGACTATTGAAAAACGCCAGCAACAACGTTTTTGCAATAGCTTTAATCACTTTCTTTTTCATCTTGATAATATTTGTTACTTCACTACAGCGGGTTCATTGCTGTAGGGAAAGCAAGCTCATCCATCATAGAGATTACCTCCTTTCTCCGCCTTTACGGGCACCTCCACAGCACTAAAACTCTTCTGTTCATTTTCCGGTTAGCGTAGCGCCTAGCGTTCTGCGCCGGTTGGTTTTGCCATGCTCTTTTCGGCTGGCGAGCGTCCATTGAATGATTTGTCTCAGCAGAATTCCCCTGTGGGATTTTCTGCGAGTCTGCCCATCTGTTGGGTAGTGCGTGTCAGGCGCACACAAGGAGTTTGTAATGTGGAAATCTTTTTTTATGCCGGCACGCGATGGTAAGCGGGCGGCTGCGACCTGTTTGTTATTACCCTGTTTATTACTGGGCACAACCGTAAGCGTTGCCTCTGACCTGAGGGCTGCCACGCGCTCGCTTAGCCTGCATGAAGCAGTGACTAAAACGCTTGTAAATAACCCGGATTTGCGTGCCTTTGGTTATCAACTTAAGGCGCAGAAAGGAAGGGTGTTGCAAGCGGGGTTAGCGCCCAGCCCTGAACTGAACGTCGTACTAGAAGATGTGTTAGGCACTAACAAGTACAACGGCATGGATAGTGCGCAAGCAACAGTCAGTATTGGCTGGGTGCTTGAACGCGGCGTCCGCCAACGTTATGTCGATGCTGCGCGTGCGGGTCTATTTCTGTTCTCAGTTGAAGCCGATATCAAACAGCTTGACGCTGCGGCTGAAACCGCACGCCGTTATCTTGTCAGCCTGGCAAACCAGGCACGCATGGTGAACGCCGACAAAACGGTTAAGCTCGCAGAAGAGACCATTGAAGCAGTTCAAAAACGTGTGAGGGCAGGTAAGACGCCGGAAGCTGAATTGTCCAGAGCACAAGCCGAACTGGCACGTAGAAAGCTGGAGCGTGAAGACATTGAACACGAGCTGGTATCTGCGAATCGTCGATTGGCCGCCCAATGGGGAGAAACCGCACTTAACTTTGCGCGAGTGGAAGGTAACATTGTCAACCTGCCTCAGGTAGCGTCATTCGAAACACTTAAATCACGACTGCAGAAAAACCCTGATTTCGCCCGATTCTTGTCGGACCAGCGTTTAAAAAAGGCGCAGTTGCAACTGGCGCAGGCGCAGAACAAACCAGGATGGCGTGTAAATGCCGGTGTACGCCGCTTCCAAAGTACCAACGATCAGGCATTTGTTGCTGGCATCACCATTCCCTTTGGTGAACGTACTCGTAATCCGGGTCGCATCGCAGAGGCAAGTGCCAATCTGGATAAAGTTGATCTGGAAGAAAACGCCGCGCGTGTCCGTATCGAAACCGCTCTCCATGTTTTTTATGAAAAGTTGCAACACAGTTTGCATGTGATAAATACAGTTCGCGACGACATTATTCCACCACTTGAACAGGCTCTGACCGAGACTCGCCGAGCGTACAACCTCGGGCGTTACAGTTATTTAGAGTGGCGCAGCGTCCAGGCTGAGTTGCTGGATGCACACGATGCATTGATAGAAGCCAGCATAAATGCTCATCGGAACATTATTGAAATTGAACGATTAACGGGCGTGCGCATCGCGCAACCGACTACAAATCCATGAGGCCCAAAATGAACAAAACTATGAAAATTTCCACACGTGCGATTTGGATGCCGCTGCTATTGGCCACTCTCCTCACCGCTTGCGGAGGTACGAATTCAGAACAATCGATGTCGTCAAAAAGCGCTCATGGCGAAGCGGCTGAAGCAGAACCGGAAAAAGGTCCGCACCGAGGGCGACTGCTTAAAGATGGTGACTTTACGCTTGAACTCGCCATCTTTGAAACCGGGGTACCCCCTGAGTTTCGTGCCTGGGCCACCAAAAGTAGTAGAGCACTGAGTCCCGATGAAGTCGATCTCAATATCAAGTTAACCCGCTTGGGCGGCAAGGTTGATGATATTAACTTCGCACCACAGGACGATGCATTGAGGGGAGATACCGTCATCTACGAACCTCACTCGTTTATCGTCACGATCAACGCCACACATGGTGGCACAACACATACCTGGGAATACGATAACTTTGAAGGCCGCACCAAGATTGAAACAGCGGTCGCTGAAGCCCTGGAAATCGAAACCCTGATTGCCGGCCCGGTAGTGATGCAGGAAACCATCACCGTGTATGGCCAAATCAAGGCAAACACTGAACGCATGCGTGAAGTCAGTGCGCGTTTTGATGGCGTGATCAAAACCGTGTCGCCATCAATCGGTGACAAGGTTCACAAAGGTCAAAAACTTGCGACGGTTGAAAGCAACGAAAGTTTGAAACTTTATACCATTACTGCGCCCATTAGCGGAGTGGTGACCCAGCGCGATGCCAACGCCGGCGAACAAAGCAATGGTCGTCAACTCTTCACCATTATGGATACCTCTTCTGTCTGGGCGGATCTGTCGGTATTTCCCGGCGATCGATCACGGGTAAAAGTTGGCGCACCAGTCACTGTTACCGGTGCGGCAGGGAGTGACTCTGTTACTGGAAAAGTATCTCGAATTGATGTCATGGCACAGGCCAATCAGTCGGTGAATGTTCGTGTCGTCCTTGATAATAAGGAGGGCAGGCTACTGCCCGGTAGTTTCGTCACTGCAAACATAAAAGTTGGTGAACGCCCGGCTGCTCTCGCAGTGAAACGAAGCGGCTTACAAGCTTTTCGGGATTTCACCGTGGTCTATGCACAAATCGGTGAGGAGTACGAAGTCCGTATGCTGGATCTCGGTTTGCAGGCCGGTGAATGGGCTGAGGTGCTAGGAGGCCTGGAACCGGGTACCCGCTATGTCAGCGAAAACAGCTACGTTATCAAAGCCGATATCGAAAAATCCGGCGCGTCCCATGACCATTAAGACGATCACTAAAGGCAACTATCATGCTTGAAGCAATTATTAATTTTGCACTCGCCCGACGGGGCCTAGTGCTGGCGCTAGTCCTCATGGTTATGGGGCTGGGTGTGTGGAAATTTACCCAGCTACCCATCGATGCGGTACCTGATATTACCAATGTACAGGTGTCCATCAATACTGAGTCTCCTGGTTATACGCCACTGGAAGTGGAGCAACGGGTCAGCTTTCCGGTAGAAACTGCCATGGCAGGGATACCGAAACTCTCCTATACACGATCCGTATCACGTTATGGTTTGTCTCAGGTAACGGTTGTTTTTGAAGAAGGCACGGATATTTATTTTGCCCGTCAGTTAGTCATCGAGCGCCTGAATTCCGCCAAGGCAAATTTGCCGCCTTCGTTGGAGCCAACCCTTGGCCCCATTGCTACGGGACTGGGTGAAATATTTATGTTCACCGTCGATGCCGAGCCTGATGCACTCAACAGCGATGGCAGCCCGGTGACACCCATGGATCTACGCTCAGTGCACGACTGGATTATTCGTCCCCAGCTGATGCGCGTGCCTGGCGTGGCGGAAATCAATCCTATTGGTGGATTCAAAAAGGAGATACTCGTCGCCCCTGAACCCGCGAAGTTGCTGGCCTATGGCGTGAGTTACAGCGATGTTATAAGCGCGATACAAGATAACAACGATAACCGTGGCGTTGGTTTCATTGAACATAGTGGCGCGCAGTGGTTAATGCGAGTTCCCGGCCAGGCCGCCGGCCTGGACGACCTGAACAATATTGTGATTACCCAGCATCAGGGAATACCCATTCGCGTCAAAGACGTTGCCACGGTTAGTCTGGGTAAAGAGCTGCGCTCAGGGGCGGCGACTCAGAACGGCCGAGAGGTTGTGATGAGCACCGTCTTTATGTTGATTGGTGAAAACAGTCGCACGGTTGCCAATGATATCGCCAACAAGTTAGAAGAAGTTAAAAGCAGTTTACCGGAGGGGATTACCGTCACGGCGGTATATAACCGAACGAGTCTGGTGGATAAAACCTTAGAGACGGTGCAAAAAAACCTGCTTGAAGGTGCATTGCTGGTCATCGTTGTGCTTTTCCTGTTTTTAGGTAATGTACGTGCAGCCGTACTCACCGCCGCCGTGATTCCTATTGCCATGCTAATGAGCATCACCGGCATGGTACAAACAAAGACCAGTGCCAACCTGATGAGTCTTGGCGCACTGGACTTTGGCCTGATTATTGATGGTGCGGTCATCATTGTGGAAAACTGCATGCGTAGATTGAGCGATAGCTATCATACCAATGGTCGCAAAGAGGGGCTATCGCTTAACGAACGATTGGCGGTGGTATTCGAGGCTACCCGCGAAGTGATTCGACCGGCGCTGTTTGGCGTATTCATTATTACGGCAGTGTACATTCCCATTTTTGCGCTGGACGGCGTGGAAGGGAAAATGTTTCACCCCATGGCAATAACCGTCATTATTGCACTGGTGAGCGCCATGATTTTGTCCATCACCTTCATCCCCGCCGGTGTGGCGCTACTGTTTAAAAAACCGATTAAAGAGAAAAAAAATCTTGCGATTGAAGGTGCTCGTTCACTCTATAAACCCATCTTATGGTTTTCTCTAAAGTTTAGATGGGTGGTTGTGACATCAGCCCTGGCGCTTGTTGTTTTTTCAGGCTTTCTTATTCCTAAGTTAGGTTCAGAGTTCGTACCAAATCTTGATGAGGGCGATATTGCCATGCATGCCTTGCGCATACCCGGCACCTCGCTGAATGAAGCCATCCACCTGCAAAAAACACTGGAAGCGGAAATTAAAAAACTGCCGGAAGTGGAAAGAATATTTGCCAAGATCGGTACCGCAGAAGTCGCAACTGACGCCGTGCCTCCCAGTGTGGCAGATAATTTTATTATTCTTAAACCACGTGATGAATGGCCAGATCCTGATAAACCAAAAATGGAGTTTGTTGCTGAACTTGAAGCTTTGGTGACGCCGATCCCCGGCAACCGCTATGAATTCCTACAACCTATCCAGATGCGATTTAATGAACTGATCTCAGGTGTGCGCGCTGAAGTTGCGGTCAAGGTGTTTGGCGATGATTTCGATCAGCTTATTTCTGTAGGCAGTGAGGTGGGCAAGGTCATTGAGAATATTCCCGGTGCTGCTGATGTGGCAGTAGAGCAAACTACCGGTTTACCGGTGATGACGATCCAGCCCAAGCGAGAAGCAATGGCGCGTTATGGTTTGAGTATTGTCCAACTACAGGACCTACTGGCGACTGCACTGGGCGGAACCGTGGCCAACCAGTTGTATGAAGGCGACCGTCGTTCCGATATCGTCATTCGACTGCCAGAGCGGTTACGCACGGATGTCGATGGTTTGTCTGCTCTGCCCGTTATGCTCGCAGATGGCAGTTATCTCCCCTTGAGTGAAGTGGCTGATCTGCAATTGGTGATGGGCTATAACCAGGTCTATAGAGAAAATGGCAAACGCCGCATGGTGATCGCCGCCAATGTTCGCGGACGTGATCTGGGCTCCTTTGTTCAGGATATTCAGCAGGCAGTGAAAGACAATGTCGAGGTGCCAGCGGGCTACTGGGTAGAGTACGGTGGCACTTATCAAAAGCTGCAATCAGCGACACAACGCCTCTCCATTGTGGTGCCGCTGACACTGGTACTCGTGGTTGCCTTACTCATGATGGCACTTGGTTCGCTTAAAGACGCCGCCATCATTTTTTCGGGTGTTCCCTTGGCGCTGACAGGTGGCATCATGGCCTTGCTGCTACGGGATATTCCGTTCTCAATTTCCGCCGCAGTTGGGTTTATCGCGCTATCGGGTATTGCGGTACTGAACGGCCTGGTCATGCTCTCTTTTATCCGAGATCTGCGCATCCATGGCCAGGCACTTCATGAGGCAATCATTGAAGGGGCGTTGACACGCTTGCGTCCTGTATTAATGACCGCACTGGTTGCAGCGCTTGGTTTTGTTCCCATGGCGTTGAATACCGGCATCGGCTCGGAAGTACAGCGCCCACTGGCGACAGTGGTTATCGGTGGGATCATCTCATCTACCTTGTTAACGCTGGTGGTGCTACCGGCGCTGTACCGATTGGTTCATGGGCGAAGTGTTACGACGCAGGGCCAATAGGTCTGAGTGGCTACAAATTTATTGTTTGAACTGACATGTGAATAAAGCAAGGGAGACGCAAAATATTAAAAAGAATCCTGGTAAGACCAGGCATGATTATAGCGGCCGGCACACTCGTAACGGGGTGTGCCGGCAAGAGTAATACCAAACAAGCTCAGATTGCGGTTGATCATGTTGATTCACCGGCACCGAAGGCTACACATGCCCATATTGATAAAACAGTGGAAAGCTTGGTGTTAAGGGTCAAACCAGAGCGGCTACAATAACCGAGCAAACATATCCCTTCACGAACCACGTTTCAGGCTTATCGACTCCAACACTGTCAACAACCGGTTACTGCGCATCATTGCCTGCAACTCACTGATGTATTCTTCACCGCGAGCAGAATAGGCCATCAGGCCGGTGGCCAGCACATGGCTATCCAGAGTCTCACCCCGGTCACGCATCTGCTGACGCAACTGACGTAATTCAGCATAGGCAGCATTAGTATTAATATTCTGAATATAGGCCCGCACCGATGCATCCAGGCTGGCAAAGGCACGCACGGCATAAGTTGCCCCCTCTGGCCGTCCTAAAGGCACGATGCCCTCCGACTGGCGATAGGTCCACTGGCCAAACAGATTATTGCCCTGACGGGCAAAACGCGACGTGCCCCAGGCGCTCTCGTTGGCGGCCTGCGCCAAGGCTAAAGCAGGCGGCACCACATCAACGCGGCGCAACAGTTTTCGCTGAAAACGCGCTTCGGCAATACTGCCTTTAACCTTGTATTGCTTTGCCACCGTGTCCAGCCAGCGCCTTTCAGCCTTACTGAGTTGCATCACGCCTTTTTTCAAAAACACCAAAATATGACTGCGCAGCTCGGCAACCTTTTCATTTTCTGCCAACACCATCGGTAACAGACTACGGAAAAACAAGGCCTTCTTTTGCTTCACATCGCGAACTTGGGCCAAGTCAGAAGGCAGGGTGGTCAGTTCAACCGCAGGAATAGTGTCACCGGGTTGTGGCGGCCAGACATAAGCAAGTTCGCTGAAGGCCTGTTCCAACTCAACGGCGGTCACAACATCCAGGCGTTTGAGATGAAGACGCTTATCAACTACCTGCTGCTGCACAGGAATAAAACCAGTCAACAACAGCGCAACCAACAAAGGAAACACAACAGCCAGAGTTTTTTGTATAGCACCATTCATTACAAACTACCTACAATCACGTCGACCCGGCGAAATAATTATTTAACCCAACCAGACCCTGGCATTACGAAACATGCGCATCCATGGACCATCTTCAGCCCAACCAGTCGGACGTGACGAATACTGTACCGCGCGGAAGACGCGCTCCGGGTGCGGCATCATGATGCTAAAGCGACCATCACTATTGGTCAGCCCCGTTACACCCAATGGTGAACCGTTAGGGTTGGCTGGATATGCTTCTGTGGCATTGCCATAGTTATCAACATAACGCAGCCCCACCACACCGGCATCCAGCGCCTGTTGTGCGCCATTGGCAGCGGCGAACTCTGCCCGCCCTTCACCATGAGCCACCGCAATCGGCAGCCGTGAACCTTCCATGCCCTGGAGGAAGATCGATGCTGACTTCATCACTTCCACTTGTGAGAAACGCGCCTCGAACTGTTCCGAGAGGTTACGGACAAAGTGTGGCCACAGTTCGGTGCCGGGGATCAGCTCGTGCAGATTAGACATCATTTGACAGCCGTTGCAGATGCCAAGACTGAAACTGTCATCACGCTGAAAGAAGGCCTCGAACTCATCCCGGGCACGCGGATTAAAAAGGATCGACTTGGCCCAACCTTCACCAGCACCCAATACGTCACCATAGGAGAACCCGCCACAGGCCACCAGACCGTTGAAGTCTTTCAGCGAAACGCGACCACTGATGACATCACTCATGTGCACATCACTGCTATCGAAACCGGCACGATCAAAGGCAGCAGCCATTTCCACCTGACCATTGACGCCCTGCTCGCGCAGCACCGCCATACGTGGACGCACGCCAAAATTAATCATCGCCGCGGCGACATCTTCATTCTGGTCAAAGCTCAACACAGGCTGGATGCCTGGATCGTTTTCGTCCAGCAGACGATCAAACTCCTGTTGGGCACAGTCGGAGTTATCACGGATAGCCTGGATCTGATACGAGGTCTCGGACCAAGCCCGTTGCAACTCGATGCGCGACTCGCTCAGGATCAGCTCGCCATTGGCCAGCACCTCGACCACATCGTCACCATTAAGACTACCGACGACATGGCTGTGGTGGCCCAGACCGGCGTCGTGCAGCAGCTTTTGCACTGTCTCGGTATCAGACTGACGCACCTGGATGACCGCCCCCAGCTCTTCACTGAACAGGGCCGCAACCGTATCCGCACCCAGATCGTCGAGCTGGATGGTGACACCCGTATGGGCGGCAAAGGCCATCTCGCTAATGGTTGCCAACAGCCCGCCATCGGAACGGTCATGATAGGCCGTGATCAGACCCTGCTCGTTCAACGCCTGAATCACGTTAAAGAACGACTTCAGCGCCTGGGCATCATCAACATCCGGGGCGTGGTGACCGATCTGTTTGTAGACCTGGGCCAGACAGGAACCGGCCATGCGGTTGGCGCCTTTACCCAGATCGATCAGGATCAAATCCGTTTCGCCTTGATCGGTCTTCAATTCAGGCGTCAGGGTCTTGCGGATATCGGCCACTGGGGCAAAGGCCGAGATGATCAGCGACAGCGGTGCGGTGACCGACTTGTCTTCACCATTCTCGCTCCAGACCGTCTTCATGGACATGGAATCCTTACCCACCGGGATGCAGATACCCAGCGCTGGACACAGTTCTTCGCCAACCGCCTTCACCGCCTCATACAAACCCACATCTTCACCCGGATGCCCGGCTGGGGCCATCCAGTTGGCCGACAATACCACCCGGCCCAATTCGGTCACACGGGCAGCGGCGAGATTGGTCAGTGCCTCACCAACGGCCATACGCGCTGAGGCGGCATGGTGCACCAGGGCAATCGGGGTGCGCTCACCCATAGCCATGGCCTCACCGGTATTAACATCAAAGCTGGTGGCAGTAACCGCGACATCGGCCACCGGCACCTGCCATGGACCGACAAACTGGTCACGTGCCACCAGGCCGGTAACCGAACGGTCACCAATGGTGATCAGAAAGCTCTTGTTGGCCACCGTTGGCAGACGCAGCACACGATAGGTTGCGTCTTTAATGTCAATCGTTGAAGTATCAAACTCCTGCTTCTGGAACGTCTTGTGTTGCACATCACGCAGCATCTTCGGCGGTTTGCCCAGCAGCACTTCAAGCGGCATGTCGACCGGGCTGTTGTCGAAGTGACCGTCACCAACGATCAGGTGCCGCTCTTCAGTGGCCTCACCAATCACGGCAAATGGCGCCCGTTCACGGTTACACATGGCAGCGAAACGTTTCATATTCTTCGGCAGCACCGCCATCACGTAACGCTCTTGCGATTCATTACACCAGATCTCCACCGGTGACATACCCGGCTCATCGTTGGGTACGGCGCGCAGTTCAAACCTGGCACCACGGCCGGCATCGTTGACCAGTTCCGGCATGGCATTGGAAATACCACCGGCACCGACGTCATGGATGGAGACGATCGGATTGTCTTTGCCCAGCTGCCAGCAACGGTCGATGACCTCCTGACAGCGGCGCTCCATTTCAGGATTGCCACGTTGCACCGAGGCAAAGTCCAGGTTTTCTGCCGAAGAACCTGTCTCCATCGATGAGGCCGCGCCACCGCCGAGACCAATCAGCATCGCCGGGCCACCCAGCACCACCAGCTGCGCTCCAGCCGGGATGCGGTGTTTCGCTACATGTTCAGTGCTGATGCTGCCCAGGCCACCGGCCAGCATGATCGGTTTGTGGTAACCACGCACCTCTTCGCCATCTGGACCCGGGACACGCTCTTCATAGCTGCGGAAGTATCCGCAAATATTGGGACGACCAAATTCGTTATTAAATGCTGCAGAGCCAATCGGGCCGTCGAGCATAATCTCCAGCGCCGAGACGATGCGGCCGGGTTTGCCATGATCGCTCTCCCAGGGCTGTTCGGCGCCGGGGATACGCAGGTTGGAGACGCTAAAACCCGACAGTCCGGCCTTGGGTTTGGAGCCACGGCCGGTGGCACCTTCATCGCGGATCTCTCCCCCGGAACCGGTGGCGGCGCCAGAAAAAGGCGAGATGGCGGTAGGGTGATTGTGGGTCTCCACCTTCATCAGGATGGCGATGTCTTGTTCGTTATAGGCGTACTGTTTGGTTATTGGGTCAGGATAAAAACGGCCGGCTCTGGCACCCTCAATCACAGATGAATTATCAGAATAGGCGGTCAACACCCCTTCTGAGTGCAGCTCATGGGTATTGCGGATCATCTTGAACAGAGACTTTGCCTGCTCTTTACCGTCGATGACCCAGTCAGCATTAAAAATTTTGTGCCTACAATGTTCCGAGTTGGCCTGAGCAAACATCATCAACTCAATGTCATTGGGGTTGCGAGCCAGCGTTGTGAAGTTCTCCACCAGATAATCGATTTCATCTTCCGCCAACGCCAGGCCCAGATCCCGATTGGCCACGACTAGGGCATCACGGCCACCACCGAGGATATCGACGCTGCGCATGGGGCGGGGATCTTCAACCCTGAACAGACCTTCGGCTTCGTCCAGGCTAAAAGATACAGCCTCAGTCATCCGGTCATGCAGCAGCGGCAAGATGGCATTCAACTCAACATCATTCAGCGCCATGCCGTCGCTCTTGGCCAGGTAATAAACCACGCCGCGTTCCAGGCGGCGGATAGCCGTCAAACCGCAGTTATGGGCAATATCGGTAGCCTTGGAGGCCCAGGGTGAAATCGTGCCGGGACGCGGCAGTACCAGCAGCAAATCCCCCTCAGGCGCTTCGACTTCCAACTTGGGGCCATATTCCAGCAGGCGCCCCAGCAAAGCCTCTTCTTCAGCGCCAAGCCTTTGTTCCAAATCGGCAAAATGGACAAATTCAGCATAGACATGAGTCACACCAGGCACCTGGGCCTGGATGGTTTCAGTCAGCTTTTGCAGACGAAATGGGGATAAAGCTGGATTACCGCGCAGTTGAAGCATTGCCAATTCCTGAATCAGTGACTGAGAAAGGCGGCCATTTTACTTGATTCAGTGGGGCAGAGCGAATCGAAGCCGACCGCCGCATGGGGCTGCTTCACAAACACGGTGCTTTGTCGCACTATTGTCAAAATAATAATTTTAAACAACCGCATGGAACGGACAACAAATGAACCAGTCAGTGCCCAGCACCAAGCCACTCCTGCCACTGAGCCGGGGCAAAAAGCTGCTACTGACCAGCCTGTTACTGCTGTCGGTGCTGCTTACCCTGCTGCCAATCGCAATCCAATACCTGGCCGTCAACCTGCTCAAAGACCAGGGCATCAGCCAAGTCGAGATTGCCGACGTTGATCTCAACCTGTTCAGCGGTGAATTCGGCCTCAACGGTGTTCGACTCAGCGGCAATGACCAGGGACGTGCCAGCCTGTCGCGGCTCTATCTCAACCTCTCCATGCTGGCCCTGCTCAGCAAACGCATTGAACTGGAACAGCTTGAGTTATCAGGACTGGAGCTGGACCTGGACAACACCATCACCGGCGACTGGATTATTGCCGGCATCCTGCCGCCCCTCGCGCCGGTCAGCACTGCAGCAGAACCGACAGCAGAACCCTGGGGAATAGGCATCAAGCGGTCAACACTAGAGAATATCAGCGTCCATCTAAGCAGCCCCAAGCTAAAGACCGATCTGCATGTCGACTCACTGCAACTGAGCCAGCTTGCCAGCTGGTTGCCGCAGCAAACCGGCCACTATCAGACACAGTTACGCATCGGCCGGGCTCCCCTGCAACTGAGCGGGCAAATGCAGCCATTTAAAGCCAACCCCGAATTTAGCGGCAAAATTCAATTGCAACACCTGCCCCTGTCGCTTGCCGCAGCTTTTGCCGAAGCTGTTGGCATTAATAAACTTAGCGGCGAACTAAGCCTGCAAAGCGAGTTCTCAGTCAGGCTGGAGGCAGGTCAACCTCAAGTGGAAAGCCAAACCCAAATCAATCTAGACAAGCTGGAACTGACTCAAGGACAGTACCAACTTTCAAACCAGCAGCTGAACTGGGACGGCCAACTGAATTATCTGCCACCGGATAGTGCGGAGGATCTAGGCTTACGATTAATAGGCACACTGGCAATAAAATACTTCTCGCTGCAAGACAGCCAGGCGAATCTGGAACTGATCTTGTTTGAACAATTGCAGTTGAACGACATTCAACTGGCGACAGCACAGCAACTGAGCATCAAGCAAATCAACCTGGACCAACTCACCCTGCTGCACAAGCAACAGCACGAAATGGTAACGCTGGCCAAGGCAACAGTGACCACGCTGATCTTCGATGGCAACCAAACCCTAAACATCAACACGGTTGACCTCGATGGGCTGACGGCCAACATCAAGATAAAGGCTGATCGCAGGATTCAGCTGCTGGATCAATTGCAGGCCAGCGCCTCAACTCAAGCAGACAGTCCGGCAGAAACCCCAGAGCCCGTCTCTGAAGAGGACACGTCAAAACCGTTGCAGATCAAACTGGCACAACTGAACATGGCCAATAACAACCAAATCATTTTTGCTGATGAGAGCATAACGCCTGCCTATCATGCCGAGATCAAGCCCATGAGTCTGAGTATTGCCAACATTGATAGCACAGCACCGGAGCAGGATGTCCTGCTCAAACTTCAAGCCACCATCAACCAGCACAGTAAACTCAATCTGGATGCTCAGATAAGACCCTTCGGTCCCAAGCTGAACATGTCAGTCAAAGGCAATATCAGCGCACTGGAACTGCCACCAACCTCCCCCTACGCCAACAAACATATTGGCTATTATCTCAAACGCGGTCAGCTCAACTCTTCTATTGATGCCACAGTGCAGGACGACCAACTCAACGCCAACATTCATATCAAGCTGAAGAAATTCAATATTGAAGAAGGCGACCCTAGTCAGTCGAAGAAATTCTCTGAAAACCTCACCATACCACTGGATGCGGCACTCGAGCTGCTGCGTGACAAACAAGACAACATCGAACTTGATATCAAGATCGACGGCGATATTAACGACCCCCATTTCGACGTCAGCAAGGTCATCAACAAGGCCCTGGCCAAGGCCACCGGCATGGCCGTCACCGGTTACCTGAAATTCATGTTGCAACCCTGGGGCGCAATGCTGATCGTTGCAGAGATGGTGGGCCAGCCAGGCAGCGTCAATCTCGAACCGGTTCTATTCTCTGCCGCGGAGACCCATCTAAGTAATGAACATCAACAATACCTGGGCAAGATCGCCGCACTGCTGCAAGAGCGACCCAATATTGAACTCAATATCTGTGGCCTTGTATCAGAGACAGATCGTTTGGCCTTGATGGCTGCACAACAGACGGAAAAAGCAGCCACCAAACCAGAGATTCAGGCAGAAACAGCGCCTGCCAGCATTACAAATGAACAGTTATTGGCGCTGGCCAGTGAACGCATGGAGCAGGTTAAAGAACGGTTGATCGAGCTTGGTATCGATGCCGGACGCCTGTTCAGCTGCCACCCCAACATGGAGGGCGCTAAAACAAACCCAACTCAGGTTATGCTCACGATCTGACCTGGAAATCCTATTTTCATGGCCTTTTGCTGAAGCTGAGGCATCACTCTGAACACAGCAGCGCCCATGAAAGACCCGACATTCGGGGCACAAAAAACACCCTCTGTCATTCTGCTCGCAGTTCTACTAGTGGCTTGTAGTATTTAGCCCATATAAAAACGGAGGCCCACGGCCTCCGTTTTTCATTCACACAGTTGAATGCTAGTTATTTTTTGCGCCTTGCTCTATCCAAGCCCTTATCACCCTGACTTCGTCATCCGACAACGGTGGCGCACCAAAAGGCATTCGCAGGTGATCTTTGCGCGTCACCATAACCATAAAACTACTGGTGGTAGGCGAGCCAGGCACAATCAAGTCCCCCCCCTGACTGGTGCCCGCCATCAAGGCATCATAGCTGGTCAAATTCAAACCACTCTTGTCTGAACCCTCACCGCCAGCAGCATGACATGCGATACAGCGCCACTGAATAACCGGTTCGATATCCCTTGCATAGCTGGCCTCACCACGGGCAGATTTTTTCAATGATGCAAAATAGGCTGCCAGATCCTCCAGGTCTCCATCATTGAACTTGGCCAGTTGCAAGCCCATGATCGAGGATTTTTTCTTTTTGAAGGACTCAAGCTTTGCTAACAGCTCAGCTGCATCCCGGCCGGCTAGCTCCGTCACCGAGTTACTGCCCATGCCGTTGTAACCATGACAACCGGTACAGTAAAACGCCTTGGCCGAACCTTTCTGAATTGAGCCAGTATCGGCCGACACAGTTGTCATTCCGCCCAACGCCATTAGTGTAGTCACCAGTACAAAAAGCATCCTATTCATTTTTCCTGCCTCTCAAGTCGTTCATAATTCAAACCAACCCCATGCCGAAACATAAAAATAACTTATTAATATAACAAGGATTTATTGTTATTTAGACCGAAGCTTCAGCCTCATTCTAGCGCGTTTATCTGGGCGAAACAGCAGAATAGTTGGTTTTTTAGGGTTTTTTACCCTCCCATAAAAAGTGGTCTTTAGCCGCATTATTTGGCTCGTGTTGCCAGCAACCTGACCACCGCCCCTGGCCCCACATGATATTTGCCTTCGTTAAGCTCAACCACGCTTTCCTGACACAGCTCTATCTCGGCAGCAGCAAAATCCTGTGCCAGCAACTCGGCTGAAAACAGGGCATCGGCCGCTGGCGGTCCGCCACTGGGATAATCGAGCTGATTCTTGTTGAAGGCTTCCAAAATCAATTGACCACCGGGTTTGAGAGCAGCCAACATACATTGATGCAGCTGCGCTCGAAGCGCAGAAGGAAAATGCAGATAGATCGAAATAACCGCATCAAACTCAGCCTGAGGCCATTGCCAATCATTCAGGTCAGCACAAATAGCGCTTATGCTGACCTGGCGTTCACTCGCCAGAACCAAGGCCCGATCAACACCGGCCTGGGCATAATCCACCGTGGTCACCTGCATGCCTTGCTGCGCTAGCCAGACACCGTTGCGGCCTTCGCCGTCGCCAACCACTAGCACCTTCATTCCGGGCTGTAGTTGATGAACCTGTTGCTGTAGAAAGTCATTGGCCTCCATACCATAGGCGGAGCCCTGTTCCGAATAACGTGTTTGCCAGAATTCCTGCCGCATATTATGCAATCCCATCTGATTATTGTTTGGCGTAATAGGCGGCAATGGCCTTGATCTCAAGCAGACTGAGGACATCGGCCATGGCCACCATGCTCTTATCCTTGCGCACTCCATCCTGGTATTCCTTCATGGCGAGAATGATATAGGATTCGATCTGGCCGGCCAGTCGTGGCACACCCGGCATTTGGCTGTAGCCACGCTCACCATGACAACGACTGCAACGCTCCTCAACCAGCTGCTGCGGATTATCCGGTAGAAAAGTTTCAACCTGTTGTGGCGTCTGCGCGGCAAAATAGGCCGCCAATTCTTTTAGTTCCTGATCACCAAGCTTCTGCGCCACACCCTTCATGCCAGCGTGATCACGCTTGCCGCTGACATAGGCCCTGGTCGCGGCAACTAGATAGGTTTCATCCTGCCCGGCCAGACTGGGGGTTGTGGCTGGATCAGCACTGACACCCTGTTCACCATGGCAATTGCTGCAACCGGCACTGAGCTGTTCAGCCGCGTCCAGATTGACCTTGCCCACGCCGGTCCGAGGCATGGGTGCTTGCATGGCATAAAAATAAGCGGCCTTCTCCATATCGGTATCACTATAAAACGAAACGATATTCTGCATACCCGAATGCTGACGCTGACCCTGCTGGTAGGCCTGGGTCGCCCTGACAATATATTTCACATGCATGCCGGTCAGATTGGGCACACCGGCCTTGCGACTGTTACCATTTTTACCGTGGCAACTATTACAAGACGCCGCAATCTGTTGCCCTTCTGCCAGTGGGTTAAAGGCCTTTGGCGACGAGATATCTGTATGTAACTGAGACTGGGGCTGTTGCCGACTGTAGTAGGCAGCGAGATTGATAATAGTATTGTCTGACAAACCTTGTAGCGGTGCCTGCATCAATGGCGACTGCCGCACACCATCGCGGTAGTCCTTGCTGGCTTTCACCAGATAACGAAAAGACTGCCCCGCCAGGTTGGGAATATACGGATTAAGACTGTTACCGTCATAACCATGGCAACCGGCGCAGGCGCGGGCCGCAACCTTACCGTTGACCGGATCACCCGCCTCAGGTGGCTCTGACTTTTGCGGTATACGGGCGGCAAAATAGGCGGCGAGATTATAAATATCTTTATCGCTCAGACGCCGTTTGAAATTGGCCATAATTTCATTGTCACGACCACCGCCGAGATAGCTTTTCAGAGCCGGAATAAAATACTCAGCCGGCATCCCATCCAGATTGGGGATGGCCTCGTTTTTCTGATAACGATTCACCTGGGCATGACAAGAACGACAGCTATCAACAATGTGTTGCGCCTCACCACGGGCCTTCTCATCCCATAATATAGATCGCGATTGCTGCCCTGCCACCGCCCCCTGCCAAGGGCTATTAAGACTGGCGTAATAGGCCGTCACATCCGCCAGAGCCATGGTATTGAGCGCTTCACTGACCTGTTTCATGTCGGCATAATTGCGGGCGCCATTTCGATAGGCAAGCATGGAACGCACCAGGTAGTCCTGCTCCAGGCCGGCGATAAACGGCGCACCGCTGCGGGCACTGACGCCATCCAGGCCATGACACTCGGCACACTGTTTGGCCAACTGCTCGCCCTTGCCGACATGGCCCACCAACGGCAGTTTGGCCACCACTTGTTGCCCATTGGTTTGTGCCGCCGCATTATCAAATGCGCTGGCCTGATCACACCCCACCAGGGCCAGCAACAGCATGGCAAGGCTAATACCGCGCATCACTTCAAACATCCCGGCGGTACTACTCATCCACCACAGCGCAGTAGAATCTCATCTGCACATCGTCGGGCAATTTGTAAAACCACATCTGATAAATCGATATAAAAAATTGCAGGCCAAAACAGATGCCCATCAAGGTGCCGCTGCCAATTACCACCCAGGCAAAGGGTTCAAATACCTTAGTGATATACCATGACGCCACATCGAAGATGATCGAGACAAACGGAATCACAATGATCGTAATCTTGAGCCATTCCTGGCGAATATAGGCATGGATAAAAATACTGGCAACGATAAAGAAGATAAAGGTCAAACCAAACAGGTGGATATGCGAGACCCGCACCAGGGTAAACATATCTGCACCACGATCTTCCTCGGCGGTCTGTTTGACCCCGGCATAGTCTTCAAGGCTGGGCAGGTGCGGATTGCGGTTGTTATGACAGGTGATACAACGATTATCAAAGATCTTGTTTACGCCGTCCTCATACTCTTTTTCACTGGCACCACTACGCACCCAGCTGATTATTTTCAGATTTTCATCCGCCGGCAACATGCCCGACATGGGTCCCTTCAGAGCTGATTCCAGCTTGGTACCCGACTTGCTGCCGCTATAGGCAATAACAATATCCTGCACCGTCAACGATGGATTACCGTCGCGCCCATGGTGAGAAGCATAGATGTAGATCATGGCAAAGAGATACCCCAGACCCAGAACACACAAGGTGCAGGTATAGAGCACCTTTTGTACCAAAGGCAGGTGCGAAAAATGAAGTGAAAAACGCTGCGACATGATAGACCTGTGAAGATGAGCTTATTGAGTTTGACAGCCCCAACAACAAGGGCCGGGAAGAACCTACTCCCCTAGAAGCACCCGACAATTATCCCACACATCCGCCAGCACAACCATGCGGCATTAGTTCAACAACATACATATTCATATTTATTATCAAATTAAGCTCATCTGATTAAAAGACACAGCAGAAAAAACAATGCGGAAACAGATAGGCAGACAGGAGGCCAAACTTAAAACCCAGGCTCAAAGACGCAAAAAGGTCGTAAACTGGCCTTCAAAACGCGGCATTATATTTCGAGAATAAATCTAAAACATCACTGTAGGTCTTTGCCTTTAAAATCAGCGCTGACGCCAAGTAAGTCTTAACAATAAAACCAGCAGCGCTGTGCCGTGGAGAAATAAATCAAAGATATCAATTGGTTTGCCAAGCTCACCGGCTACAAGCATTTTCAGTTTTTGCCACAGGTGTGGCTCTGGAGAAATGGGAGCCAAGGCTAAAGCGATAGCAACTATGGTGAGTGGCAGCAAGGGTATTCTATTCAGCCAGGACATGAGCCATTCTTCTTCACCTTAGTAACACACAAAAAGACCGTTCATATGAACAGCTTTTTTAAACTCGTGATCAGCTAGGACAACGCCATCCCCAGCCGCTTGGCTACCTCTTCATAGGCCTCAACCACCCCACCCAGGCCTTGGCGGAACCTATCTTTATCGAGCTTTTCACGCGTTTCGGCATCCCAGAGACGGCAGCCGTCCGGGCTGAATTCATCACCCAACACCACCTCACCATGGAACAGACCGAACTCCAGTTTGTAATCCACCAGCAACATACCCGCATCGGCAAACAGCTTTTTCAGTACATCATTGACCTTATAGGTCAGCTGTTTCATTTTTGCCAAATCCTCAGGCTTGGCCCAACCAAAGGTCTCCACATGTGATTCGTTGATCATAGGGTCGTGCAAGGCATCATTTTTCAAAAACAGTTCATAGGTGGGTGGATTCAGGTCCAAACCTTCTTTTACACCCAAACGACGACAGATGCTGCCGGCAGCAATGTTACGCACCACACATTCAACCGGCATCATGTCGAGTTTCTTCACCACCACCTCGTTAGCTGACAGCAACTTTTCTACATGCACAGGGATGCCTGCCTCGGCCAACTTATTCATGATAAAGACATTAAAGTGGTTGTTGACCATGCCCTTGCGCGCCAGTTGTTCTACTTTTTCGCCATCAAAGGCCGAAGTGTCATCGCGAAATTCCAGAATCAGGCGATCCGGATCATCGGTCAAATAAACCGACTTAGCCTTGCCGGCATAGAGCTCTTCGCATTTTTTCATTGTCCTTAAACCTCGTAGATATCGTCGGGCGTATTATACAACTTCACGCCATTCCAGGCCCGCGTCCTGTTCGGCAATGCCTATCCAGCTCATGTCACAATTCAGCACCTCGGCCAGGGCCTGTCGCGCCAGACCAGGCTGATTGTTCTCTTCGCTCAGGTGGGCCGCCACTAGGTGCTGCAGCTTGCTATTGTCCAAGCGCCCCAGCAACTCAGCTGATTGGACATTGCTCAGGTGACCTTGCCGTCCACCGACACGGTGTTTTAAGGATGACGGATAACTGCCTTGCCGCAACATCTCCACATCGTGATTACACTCCAGCAGCAGGGCATCACAGCCACTCAGTTGCTGTTCAATGTGCGGGGTCCAGCAGCCAACATCTGTCAATACACCGAGGCGTCGCACACCGTCACTAAACACAAACTGGGCCGGTTCACTGGCATCATGCGGTACGGGGTAAGGGATTAATTCCAACGCATCAATGGCAAACACTGCATGACTGCTAAACAAGCACAGCTCCGGTAACTTGCCAATACGTTGGTGACGGGCCGTTCCGGGCGTCATCCATACCGGAAGGTTATAGCGTCGGGCCAGCGGTCCAACCCCTTTTATATGGTCGCCATGCTCATGGGTAACAACGATGGCACTCAGATCAGCCGGGGTCTTGCCCAGCCGCGCCATGCGCTGTTCCACCTGGACGGTGGGAAAGCCGCAATCAAGCAAGACCAGAGTGCCATCAGATTCAATCAGCGTGCCATTGCCGCGACTACCGCTGCCAATCGAGGCAAAGCGCATCCGCCCTATTCATCCTGTTCTTCGTCTTCTTGACTACCATTTTGTGGTGCAGCCAGTAACTCTTCGGGCAGATTCACTGGCGGACTAATATCAACCGGCTCTGAGTCGACCGCCTGAGGCACAGGCAACATATCCCTGCTCTGGGGCTGTTGTAGTCCTGCAGGGATTTTTAACGGTTCGATAATCTGACTTTGGCGATAGAGTTGCCGTTTTTCCTCCGCCACACTACAGCCAAGCGATAACAGAGCGACCGATACCAACACGATCATTCTGACCTGAGATTGCCTAATGTTCATAAGTCTTTAAATAACCCCTGCCTGACGCATGGCCTGACGCAGAGTTTCGTGATACTGCTCAGAAAGCTTAGTCAACGGCAGGCGAATACCATAGCCCATCAACCCCATCTCAGCCATCGCCCATTTTACCGGAATAGGATTGGCCTCGAGAAATAAATACTCGTGCAAACCGGCCAGCGGCATATCTAGCGCCTCAGCCTTTTCGCGTTCACCAGCAATCGCCGCAGCACACATCTCGTGCATGGCACGTGGTGCAACGTTAGAGGTAACCGAGATCACACCCTTACCGCCCATCAGCATCAGCTCGCGGCCAGTGGCGTCATCACCACCATAGATATCGAGACTGTCACCACAGGCATCAATAATTTCCTGGGCACGCTGCAAGTCACCAGTGGCCTCCTTGATGCCGACGATATTCGATATTTTGGCCAGGCGTTCAACCGTCTCTGGCAGCAGGTCACAGGCAGTGCGACCCGGAACATTGTAGAGGATCTGCGGCATAGCCACCGCCTCGGCCACCGCTTTGTAGTGCAGGTACAGACCTTCCTGGGTTGGCTTATTATAATAAGGTGTCACCAGCAGGCTGGCAGCAGCCCCGGCCTCCATTGCCGCCATGGTCAGATCAATGGCTTCGCGGGTACAGTTTGAGCCGGTACCTGCAATAACCGGTATACGGCCACGTACTAGATCCACAGTCTTGCGAATCACATTGCAGTGGTCTTTCTCATTTAACGTTGGTGATTCGCCCGTTGTACCCACCGAAACAATGGCATCGGTGCCGTTCTCAACATGGAACTCTACCAGGCGCTCAAGGGCCTCAAAGTCAAGGCTGCCATCGTCCTGCATAGGTGTTACCAAGGCCACCATACTGCCATGAAACATAGACAGATCTCCGCACTCCAGAAAAACGCCCATGGTACTTCTGGCCCGACCAGAAGACAAGCCCGTTCCCCCCTCTGGCAATCTGGCGTATGATTATTTTTGGCTTATATCATTAATCATTAAAAGTAGTCATAGTCCATGTCAAAATACCTAGTAATTACTGCGGTCGGTCATGACCGCCCCGGCATTGTCAACGATCTGACCAAACATATTCTCGAATGCGGTTGCAATGTTGCGGATAGCCGTATGAGCATTCTCGGCGGTGAATTTGCCCTAATTCTGTTGCTATCAGGCACCTGGAATGCCATCGCCAAGATTGAAGAGGTTCTACCCAAGTTGGGCGATTCACTCGGTCTAAATATCACCGTCAAACGTACCGAACCGCGCTCACAACAGGGTAACCTACTCAATTACCATGTCGACGCCCTGGCAATGGATCAGCCCGGTCTGGTTCACAAGGTGACAGATTTCTTTTCCAGTCGCCGTATCAATATTGAGAGTCTTAATACTGACTCCTATAATGCTGCTCACACCGGCACACCCATGTTCTCAATCAACATGACGATCAACATCCCAGCCGGACAATCCATCTCCCAAATCAGGGAACAATATATGGATTTCTGTGATGCCATGAACATGGACGGCATGATAGAGCCAGTGCGCAGCTAACATTTAAGGGATAAGGGCCTTCAAAATGAGTACAATTGAAATTGGTAAAAAAGTACCCGACTTTGAACTTCCAGCCACTGGCGATCAAAATATTAGACTTTCTGATCTCAAGGGCAAAAATGTTGTGATCTACTTCTACCCCAGGGACAGCACTCCAGGCTGCACCAAGGAAGGCCAAGCTTTCCGCGATGACCACAGCAAATTTACCCGTGCCAGGACAGTAATTTTGGGCGTCTCACGTGACAGCATAAAGTCACACGAAAACTTCAAGGCCAAGCAGGAATTCCCCTTTGAGCTACTCTCAGACAAAGAAGAAGAACTGTGCACACTATTCGATGTCATCAAGATGAAAAACATGTATGGCAAGCAGGTTCGTGGAATAGAACGCAGCACCTTCCTGATAGACGCCAAAGGCATGCTTAGACAGGCGTGGCGCAAGATCAAGGTTGATGGCCACGCAGAAGATGTTTTGGCTGCCGCAAAGGCACTCAATAAATAATCTACATAGCAAGGAGACGGCAGACTTTATGCCTAACAAACCTAAACGTGACCAAAGCGAAAAACGTTTCTTTGTTTTAGATACCAACGTGCTTATGCATGACCCAAGCTGTCTCTACCGTTTTCAAGAACACGACATCTTTCTGCCCATGGTGGTTTTGGAAGAGCTAGACAAGAATAAACGCGGCCACTCTGAAGTTGCCCGTAATGCCCGCCAAGCTAGCCGAGTGATGGAAGAGCTGATTGTTGGTGCCAGGAAAAAAGACATCGAAAAAGGCATCAAACTGCCTGAGCCTGCCAATAGTAGTTTTGTCAGCGGCCATGTCTATTTCCAAACCCGGAACCTTTCATATGACTTGCCTGACAGCCTGCCTGGCAACATTGTTGATAACAACATCCTGGGCACTGCCCTGGCACTGCAGAAATTACGCTCCGATACCAAAGTAATCATGGTCTCAAAAGACATCAACCTGCGCATCAAGGCTGCTGCGCTTGGCATCCTGGCCGAAGACTATCAGGACGATCAGGTCATGGAAGACCTGAGCCTGCTCTATACTGGAAAAAATGAACTTGATGCAGATTTCTGGAATCAACATGCTAAAAACCTGACCTCCTGGAAAGACGAAAGCAATACCTTCTATAAAGTCACAGGTAATGACCTGGACAGCTGGCATCCAAATCAGTTGGTATATGACGCAACCAAGCATGGCATTGAAGCCACCGTTCGTGATATTGAAAACAACGTTGCCACACTAGAACTATGTAGGAATTTTTATCGCTCACACCACTCCGTCTGGGGCATTCACGCCCGCAACCGCGAACAAAACTTTGCATTAAATCTACTAATGGATCCGGAGGTGGATTTTGTCAGCCTGCTTGGCCAAGCAGGAACCGGCAAGACATTACTTACTCTGGCGGCTGGATTGGCACAAGTTCTAGATGAACAGCGCTACCATGAGATCATCGTCACCCGGGCAACCGTCCCCATGGGTGACGATATTGGTTTTCTGCCCGGCACTGAAGAAGAAAAGATGGCGCCATGGATGGGGGCGCTGATGGACAACATGGAAGTACTCTCTAGCGGGGATGGTGGCGAATGGGGCCGTGCGGCCACCAATGACCTGCTACGTAACCGCATCAAGATCCATTCAATGAATTTCATGCGTGGCCGCACATTCCTGAAAAAATTCGTGATTATTGATGAGGCGCAGAACCTGACATCAAAACAAATGAAGTCACTCATTACTCGCGCAGGGCCAGGCACCAAGGTGGTCTGTCTGGGCAATATTGCCCAGATCGACACCCCTTACCTGACCGAAACTACGTCAGGCCTAACCTTTGTTGTCGATCGCTTTAAAAACTGGCAAAACAGTGGCCACATCACCCTAATCAGTGGTGAGCGATCACGCCTGGCAGACTTCGCTGCGAAAAATTTGTAACTATCAAACCTGGTTTGTTGGCGGTGTTGCAGCATCGTCAACCACATTAGGCCAGGCATCAATGACCGCCTTAACCAACGTTGCCAACGGAATAGCAAAAAATATCCCCCAGAAACCCCACACACCACCAAAAATAAGTATTGCGATAATGATTGCAATCGGGTGCAGGTTTACCGCTTCAGAAAACAACCACGGCACCAATACATTGCCATCTATCCCCTGAATGATCAGGTAAGCAAGAGCCAAGTAGGCAAAGTCACCACTCCAACCCCACTGAAAAAAACCAATCAACAACACCGGAACCGTGACAGCAACTGCGCCAATATATGGCACCACGACAGACAGTCCAACTGCAGCACCAAGCAAGCTGGCATAATTAAGCCCCATGAAGGCAAACACGACGTACGAGGCAACACCAACAACCATGATCTCGACAAACTTACCACGCACGTAATTGCCAATCTGCCTGTCCATCTCACGCCATACCCGCAGCGAGACACCCCGCTCCTTGGGCATGTAGCGGGTTATCCAGGCAACAATTATTTTTTTATCCTTCATAAAAAAGAAGACCAACACCGGCAGCAAAACAATGTAAACCAGCATAGTAAAGAGCGTTGAAATAGAGGCCAGAGAAAAAGATAAAATCCCCTGCCCCATTTCAGTCAAGCCAGCGCGTATTGCCGTCATAACTTCTTTCAATTGAGCCTCACTGAACATCTGCGGATACAACTCTGTCAGTCGCAACAGTGATCGCTGTCCTTCAGTAACCATGTTAGGGATCTCTTGAACCAATTGTGCTACCTGTTTCGACAATAATGGCACCAAACCAAAAAACACGAACAACAAGAATGCAACAAAAAGAAGAAAGACCAACAACACAGCCAAAAACCGCTTCAACCCCCTGTTTTCAAGCAGTGTAACGATTCCCTCCAGCAAATAGGCAATCACCACACTGGCCAGCACAGGTGCAAGCATGTCACCAAAAAAGATCACTACAGTAAAGCCAAGTATCAGCAATACCGCAAGAATCACCCCTTCCGGGTCAGAAAAGTACTTTTTAAACCAGCGACCTAGTAAATTTTCCATCCTGTTTTCAACTCAACAATAATTTGATAAGACATTCACACAAAACACCAAGCAAGGCAAACAGACAAGCTGTCCACTGCTTATGGTTATGACTATTAAGTAGCTACCTTAACCATATCCCCGATTACCAACCCAAGCTTGTCGGCTGCATTACCGCAATTTATAGCCATTTCTACCAGGCCAACTGAATTCTCATACCAGAATATTTCACCCCTAGAGACCGCGGCAAAGATTTGAGCATGACTCAGTTCAAAACCTTTAATCTGTAATTGGGATGAATGAGCAACTGAGCAAGCCCGAATCCCTGTGACTGCATTCCCATAATCATCAATATAAACAACTTCGAAAAGATCACCAGGCACCTCCTCAACGGATACTCCTCTTGCATTACCCAGATAGCCATCTGGACATCCTCCAAGAGATAAGTGCGCGGCGATAGGTGCAAACAAATCCCGACCATGAAAAGTCGCCGACAATAAACTCGGCCGCCACAATATTTCTCTAATAGAAGCCTTATTAGACTGTTTGAGTACAACATCGAAAAGCCCATTGTTGGGGCCGACAAAGAACTGCCCATCAACCTCAGCAACAACCGGCTTGCGTTGATCTGAGCCTACACCAGGATCAACAATACAAACAAAAATCGTGCCCTGACGAAAAAAATGTCTATGTGCGGATAATAAATAGCTGCATGCCCGCGGATTGAAACCGGGCGCATTGGCAAAAAGATCGACTATCGTGGCGGCGGGATTAACCTGATAGATTGCCGCTTTCATTTGCCCAGCATAGGGGCCATTATTCCCAAAGTCCGTAGCCAGAACGATCATTAATAACCGCCTCCAAAAATATCTTTGTTGGCTGCAACAAAAAAGCCGGGCTAGGCCCGGCTTTTTATTATCGCATTACAATACTGCCTTATTCAGCTGCTGCAGCTTCTGGACGATCAACAAGCTCAACAATTGCCATAGGCGCCTTGTCACCAGGACGGTAACCACACTTCAGAATACGAAGATAACCACCAGGGCGAGCTTTGTAACGAGGGCCAAGTTCATTGAACAGTTTGCCGACAGCTAGATCACTGCGCAGGCGACTGAAAGCCAAGCGACGTTTTGAAACGCTATCTTCTTTAGCCATAGTAATCAACGGCTCAGCATGACGACGAAGCTCTTTTGCTTTTGGTAAAGTAGTCTTTATAACCTCATGCTCAATAAGAGAAGCGGTAAGATTTTTGAACATCGCCTTACGATGACTACTATTACGTCCTAACTGACGACCACTTTTGCGGTGACGCATTACTTAATTCCTTATGGTTTCAAACTACCAACAACTTTCGACCATTCTCTGCTTACGCAGTTGCCTGTTCGCCTTTCTTCAGACTTGCTGGCGGCCAGTTTTCCAAGCGCATCCCCAATGACAACTCATGGGAAGCTAAAATATCTTTGATTTCAGTCAGCGATTTTTTACCCAAATTTGGAGTCTTTAACAACTCAACCTCTGTACGCTGAATCAAATCACCTATGTAATAAATATTCTCTGCTTTGAGACAGTTAGCTGAACGAACGGTAAGTTCGAGATCATCTACCGGACGCAACAGGACTGGATCAATCTCCGCTTCCTGGGGAACAGCAACTGTTTCTTCAGTACCCTTCAAATCAACAAAAATTGAAAGCTGATCACGAAGGATGTTAGCAGCACGACGAATGGCTTCCTCAGGATCAATTGCTCCATTAGTTTCAAGATCGATAATCAGTTTATCAAGGTCAGTGCGTTGTTCTACACGCGCACGCTCAACTGCATAGGCAACACGGCGAACAGGGCTGAATGATGCATCCAGGCGCAAGTGGCCAATTGGACGAGTCTCTTCTGCTTCTTCACGAGCCGTAGCAGGAACATAGCCACGACCTAACTTTACTTTAAGCGTTGCATTGAGCTTACCGGTATCAGTCAAATTGGCAATAACTTGATCAGGATTCACAATTTCAACATTGTGGGGCAGCTGAATATCACTTGCCAAAACTGGGCCAGCGCCACTTTTGCTAATAGTTAGTGTTGCCTCGGTCCCTTCATGCATGCGAACAGAAACTTCCTTCAGATTAAGCAGAATTTCGATCACATCTTCCTGAACACCTTCAATACTCGTATATTCATGAAGTACACCTTCAATTTCCGCCTCAACAACAGCCGCGCCCGGCATTGAAGACAGCAGGATACGACGAAGCGCGTTACCCAGGGTATGGCCGAAACCAAGTTCCAGAGGTTCCAGGACAACCTTGGCGTGATTGCTGCTAATTTCCTGAACATCAACAACTCTGGGTTTCAAAAACTCAGTTACTGAGCCTTGCATATGTCGTCCTCTTTAAAAATCCGTGAGCTAAAAAATCACCTAAAACAACGATTACTTCGAGTACAACTCGACAACCAAGCTTTCGTTGATTTCAGCAGGTAGATCACTACGCTCAGGTACAGACTTGAATACACCAGCCATCTTGCCAGCATCTACATCTACCCAATCAACAAGACCACGCTGCTGTGCAAATTCAATTGCCGCCTTAACGCGCAACTGATTTTTAGCTTTTTCACTAACAGCGACAGAATCATTGGCCTTTACTTGATAACTAGGAATATTAACCTTTGCTCCGTTTACTACAACGCCTTTGTGTCGAACAAGCTGACGCGCTTCAGTGCGTGAAGCAGCAAAACCCATGCGATAAACCACATTATCAAGACGTCCTTCAAGAAGCTTCAGCAAATTCTCGCCTGTAGAGCCCTTGCGACGATCAGCTTCCTTGTAGTAAGAGCGGAATTGATCTTCAAGCACACCATAAATACGACGCATCTTTTGCTTTTCACGCAACTGCACACCATAGTCAGTCAACCGACTGCGGCGTTGTCCATGCTGCCCTGGTGGAAAAGCACGATTTTCTATGGCGCATTTAGAGGTGTAGCACTTTTCACCTTTCAGGAAAAGTTTCTCACCTTCACGGCGACACAAACGACACTTTGAGCCTATATATCTAGCCACAACAGTTCTCCGAACTAAACTCTACGTTTCTTAGGTGGACGACAGCCATTATGGGGAATCGGCGTCACGTCCGTAATGCTGTTAATTTTGAAGCCACTCAAATTGAGGGCACGTACAGCAGATTCACGACCGGGGCCTGGGCCCTTAACCATGACATCCATATTCTTCATACCGAATTCTTTTACGACAGAACCCGCTCGCTCAGCAGCAACCTGCGCAGCAAAAGGTGTGCTCTTACGTGAACCACGAAAACCTGAGCCACCAGCTGTTGCCCAAGCAAGGGTATTTCCTTGGCGGTCAGTAATAGTGATGATAGTGTTATTAAACGACGCGTGAACGTGCGCTATACCATCTACCACATCTTTTTTAACGCGTTTACGCGTACGTGTTGTACTTGGCTTTGCCATATGCTGATCCAGTTATCTCTTAATTGGCTTACGAGGGCCCTTACGGGTCCGGGCATTCGTGCGAGTACGTTGGCCACGCAGAGGAAGACCACGACGATGACGGATACCACGAAAACACCCCAGATCCATCAGACGTTTAATATTCATAGAAACTTCACGACGAAGATCACCTTCAACTGTGAATTTAGCAACCTCTCCACGAAGTGCCTCAATTTCTGATTCCGGCAGATCTTTGATCTTTGCAGCGGGACTGATCCCGACTACCGCACACAAATTACGTGCACGTGTGCGACCTATACCGTAAATTGCTGTCAAAGCAATTTCAGCATGTTTATTTACCGGAATATTGATACCTGCAATACGAGCCATCTCAGGCAACTCCTTTACTCTGGCCAGCTGGCCATATCGGAAAACGCGAAATTTTAGCCCCGAATACCGTTTAAATCAAGCACTCGTGACCCATCAGAATGAAAACTCTCGTTTTTAACCTTGACGTTGCTTATGACGGGCTTCTTTACAAATTACCCGAATAACGCCTTTTCGCTTAATAACCTTACAGTTACGGCAAATCTTCTTAACAGAAGCACGGACCTTCATTGCAACATCTCCAAAATCAAAAGGGGGTTTACCCCTCGAAAAAAGTGAGGCGAATTATACCCCAGCCAACGCCAAACCCCAAGTAAATTCTTAGTTTTTAAGGCAAAAGACTAGCGAACCAGACCGTTTCCGCCATACCCTTTTAGATTGGCCTTTTTCATCACCCCATCATATTGATGAGACGTTAAGTGGGCCTGCATCTGAGCCATGAAATCCATGACCACAACAACGATAATCAACAAAGAGGTGCCGCCAAAATAGAAAGGGACATTCCAGTAAACTATCAGGAACTCAGGTAAAAGACAGACCAGAGTGAGGTAAATCGCACCAGCAAGCGTCAGTCGTGTCATAACACCATCTATGTAACGCGCGGTCTGATCACCAGGACGTATTCCAGGAATGAACGCCCCAGACTTCTTCAAGTTGTCTGCAGTATCGCGAGGATTAAACTGCAAAGCAGTATAGAAAAAAGCAAAGAATATAATGGCAATCGCATACATCATTACATAAATAGGCTGACCTGGAGACAGCATGGTTGCAACATCTTGCAACCAAGACAAACCCTCACTGCCTTGTCCAAACATCCCCGCAACCGTAGCTGGAAACAAAATAATACTTGAAGCAAATATCGGCGGTATTACCCCAGCCATATTCAACTTAAGAGGTAGGTGACTTGTGTGTCCACCATACATCTTCTTACCCTGCTGACGTTTAGCATAATTGACAGTAATTCGACGTTGACCACGCTCAACAAATATAACAAAGAACGTAACCGCAACTGCCAACACCATGAAAAAGAATATCATGAACAGACTTAATTCACCGGTACTGCCAAGCTCCAGCGTTCCGGCAATGGCCGCTGGCAAACCTGCAACGATACCAGCAAAGATAATAATAGAGATGCCATTGCCAATACCACGTTCAGTAACCTGCTCACCGAGCCACATCAAAAACATCGTTCCGGCAACAAGCGTAGCAATTGCAGTAAACATGAAAGCGGGACCAGGTTCAATAACCACCGGCAAACCACCAAATTGCTGGCTTTGCAGCGCATATGCGACACCACCTGCCTGGATAGTCGCTAGCACAACAGTAAAATATCGTGTGTACTGCGAAATTTTTCGACGTCCAGCCTCACCTTCTTTCTTCAATTGCTCAAGTTTCGGCAGCACCGAGGTAAGCAACTGCATAATAATAGATGCCGAGATATAAGGCATGATCCCTATCGCAAACACAGTAAAGCGCGACAATGCACCACCAGAAAACATGTTAAACATGTCAATGATTGTACCTTTCTGCTGATTAAACAACTCAGCAAGTGCTACTGGATCCACACCTGGAACAGGGATATGAGCTCCAATACGGAACACAATGATTGCGCCCAGCACAAAAAACAAACGGCGCTTCAGCTCACTAAAGCGCCCTGCAGCGGCCATGCCGCCAACTTGTCCTTCACCTGGTAAAGCCACTTAAACTTCGACCTTTCCACCAGCAGTTTCAATTGCTGCCCGAGCGCCTTTAGTTACAGAAATACCTTTTACTGTAACTGCACGTTCAACTACACCAGAAACCATGATCTTGGCACGGTCAATATGCTGACCAATCACATTTGCCGCTTTCAGGGAAAGCAGATCAATTACGTCGCCGTCAACCTTAGCCAACTCACTCAAACGAACTTCAGCAGTTTTAAAGCTGATGCGCGAGGTAAAACCAACCTTGGGAAGACGACGCTGCAAGGGCATTTGCCCACCTTCAAAACCAACCTTATGAAAGCCACCGGAACGTGAACTCTGTCCTTTGTGACCACGACCACAGGTTTTACCCAAACCTGAACCGATACCACGACCAACACGCTTGGCAGATGTTTTAGCGCCAGCACCTGGCTTGATTGTATTTAAGCGCATGCTCAGCCCTCCTCAACCTTAACCATGTAATTAACCTTATTGATCATGCCACGCACACTTGGAGTATCTTCTACTTCAACAGTGTGGCGCATACGACGCAATCCCAAACCAGATACGCAAGCTTTATGAGAGGCAAGACGGCCATTCATGCTACGTACCAATGTTACTTTAAGCTTTTTATCAGACATGGCTTAACCCAATATTTCTTGTACTGTTTTGCCACGCTTAGCTGCCACAGACTCAGGGTCTGCCATGTTGTCCAAGCCTTTAATGGTTGCTTGTACAACATTAATCGGATTACTTGATCCGATGCACTTGGCAAGTACATTATGAACACCAACAACCTCAAAGACTGCACGCATAGCGCCACCAGCAATGATACCAGTACCTTCTGAGGCAGGCTGCATGTAAACCTTTGCAGCACCATGGTTACCATTCAACGCGTGCTGAAGAGTGCCCTCGTTCAGATTGACATTAACCATATTTTTGCGTGCAGATTCCATAGCTTTCTGGATTGCCGCAGGAACTTCACGCGCCTTACCAGTGCCGTAGCCCACACGACCATTTCCATCACCAACGACAGTCAGTGCTGAGAAGCCGAAGATACGGCCACCTTTTACTACTTTGGCTACGCGGCGTACAGACACAAGTTTTTCTTGCAGACCGTCACCAGTCGCTTTTTCAAAATTTGCCACAGTCAGTTCCTTTAGAATTCAAGACCATTTTCACGGGCAGCATCAGCAAGCGCCTTGATGCGACCATGATATTTAAAACCTGAGCGATCAAATGCAACTTTAGTTACACCTGCTGTTTTTGCCCGCTCTGCAACAGCGCGACCAACGGCTTTTGCAGCATCAGTGTTACCCGAGCTAGAAGTGCCTTTCTTCACTTCAGCGTCCAGAGTTGATGCACATGCCATCACTTCGCTACCATTTGGCGCAATTACCTGAGCATAAATATGTCGTGGCGTGCGCGTAACTGTCAGGCGGCAAACGCCTAACTCACGAATTTTGGCACGTGCACGACGAGCACGGCGCAAACGAGATGTCTTCTTATCCATAGCCATATCCAATAATAATAATTATTTCTTCTTGGCCTCTTTACGGACCACATGTTCATCAGCGTAACGGACACCTTTACCTTTGTAAGGTTCTGGCGGACGATAAGCGCGAATCTCGGCAGCAACCTGGCCAACCTTCTGCTTGTCGATACCTTTTACAACAATTTCAGTTTGAGTAGGCGTTTCAGCAGTAATACCCTCTGGCAACGCGTAGTTAACTGGATGAGAGAAGCCAAGCGTCAGATTAAGAACATTACCTTGGGCCTGAGCACGATAACCAACCCCAATCAATTGAAGCTTTTTCTCAAAACCAGCACTCACACCAGTTACAATATTATTTATCAAAGCACGGACAGTCCCGGCCATTGCCCATGAGGGCTTATTGTCTTCACAAACAGTAACAACAACATCGTTGGCATCATTACGAGCGACCTTAACAAGATCGTTCACAACTTGGCGCAACTGGCCCTTTGCACCTTTCACGGTAACAACCTGACCATCAATACTGACATCAACGCCAGAAGGGATGGAAACAGGATTTTTAGCAATTCTAGACATCGCAGATCACCAATTACGATACATAACAGACTACTTCGCCACCTACACCGGCAGAACGTGCAGCACGATCTGTCATAACCCCTTTAGGCGTAGAGACAATAGCAATACCCAAGCCAGCATCAACTTTTGGCAGATCATCTGTAGGTTTGTACATACGTACACCAGGACGACTTGCGCGTTGAATTTTGGCAATAACCGGTTTACCTTCATAATATTTCAGGTCAACCACTAGCTTTGGCTTAACACCATCATCGATAACATTAAAATCAACGATATAGCCTTCACTTTTCAATACTTCAGCAATTGAAGTTTTGAGCTTTGATGATGGCATGGACACTTGCGCCTTATCGGCCGCCTGACCATTTCGAATCCGGGTCAACATGTCAGCGATTGGATCACTCATGCTCATATATGTTTTACTCCAAAGTCTCGTCTTAGGGGGCTAATAAACTCAACCCACCGCATTAATCTTTTACCAGCTAGCCTTAACCAGACCAGGAACATCACCGCGCATAGCAGCTTCACGCAATTTGTTACGACCTAAGCCAAATTTACGATAGTAACCATGTGAACGACCTGTCAGCGCACAACGGTTGCGCTGGCGGACAGGACTGGAATCACGCGGCAAGGCATGAAATTTACGCTGCGCTTCTTCACGCTCATCTGGACTCAGATTCAAATCATGCATATTGCTTTTTAATTCTGCGCGTTTAACAGCAAATTTAGCAACAGTACGCGTGCGTTTGGTTTCACGGTTAACCATGGACTTCTTAGCCATAACTCTTAACCCTTAAATGGAAATTTAAATGCGGCCAGTAAAGCGCGGCCTTCGTCATTATTTTTAGCCGTAGTGGTGATAGTAATATCCATACCACGTAGCGCATCAATCTTATCGTAATCAATCTCAGGAAATATAATTTGTTCCTGAATCCCCATACTGAAATTACCGCGACCGTCAAAAGACTTTGCACTAACGCCACGAAAATCGCGGATACGAGGTATGGCAATACTGATCAAACGATCAAGAAACTCGTACATTTGCGTACTACGCATTGTAACCTTACAGCCAATCGGCCAGTTATCACGGATTTTAAAACCCGCAATCGATTTACGCGAAAGAGTAACGACAGCTTTTTGCCCAGCAATCTTCTCCATGTCGCCAACCGCGTTCTGGACAATCTTTTTATCACCAACAGCTTCACCCAGCCCCATATTTAGGGTGATCTTTGTGATGCGCGGAACTTCCATTACGCTGCCATAGTTAAACTGCTCCATCAGCTGTTTAACTACAGTTTCTTTATAATATTCTGACAATCTAGCCATTACTAAAACCTTACGCTTAAATATCAACTACTTCGTCATTTGACTTGAAGTAACGCACCTTACGACCGTCTTCCAAAACACGAAAACCTACACGATCAGCCTTTTTTGTCGCTGGGTTAAACAAAGCAACGTTAGAAAGATCAAGCGACGCCTCTTTCTCTACGATTCCACCAGCAACACCGCGCTGAGGATTTGCTTTTGTATGACGTTTAACCATGTTTACATTATCAACAAAAACACGGTCGTCAGCGGTCACACTCAGAACATTTCCGCGCTTACCCTTATCTTTACCTGTCAGGACGATCACATCATCGCCTTTTTTGATCTTACGCATCGTTATTTACCTAGTTTCAATCCGCAATAACTCTTAAAGCACTTCGGGCGCAAGAGAGACAATTTTCATAAACCGCTCAGTTCGCAGTTCACGTGTCACAGGCCCAAAGATACGAGTACCAATTGGTTGCAGGTTAGCATTCAGCAATACAGCAGCATTGCCATCAAAGCGGATTAATGAGCCGTCTCCGCGACGCACACCCTTACGAGTACGAACGACAACAGCATCATAAACATCGCCCTTTTTCACCTTGCCACGAGGAATTGCTTCCTTCACGCTCACCTTAATAATATCCCCTATACCGGCATAACGGCGTTTTGAGCCACCCAGCACCTTAATGCACTGTAGACGGCGAGCACCACTATTGTCCGCCACGTCCAAGTTTGACTGCATTTGAATCATGTTTCGTCTCCGCTAAACTCTTTTAGAGTACTGCCGTAACCAATCTTACTAAGCGATTTCTGGCGCACGTTCATCAACTCGAACCAACACCCATGACTTGGTTTTAGATAAAGGACGGCTCTGAGTAATAGTCACGAGATCACCTTCGTTACACTGGTTACTCTCATCATGAGCATGGAATTTTGTTGAGCGTTTGATGTACTTTTTATACACTGGATGCTTAACCCGACGCTCAACCATCACAGTAATCGTCTTATCCATTTTATTGCTGACCACACGTCCACTAACTTCACGTGCTACTTTATTCTCTTCACTCATGATCAGCCACTCGCCTTCTGATTCAAAACGGTTTTGACTCGCGCAATATTGCGGCGATTTTGCCTAAGCAGATGGTTCTGTGCCATTTGCCCAGAACCCAACTGCATACGCAGGTTAAACCCTTCACGCAATAGATCTTCGAGCTCTTTATTCAACTCGTCGATATTCCTATCTTTCATTTCACTCGCCTTCATTACATCACGCTCCGAGACACGAATGTTGTTTTAAGCGGCAGTTTGGCAGCAGCCAGACGAAATGCTTCACGGGCGATTTCTTCAGACACACCTTCCATTTCATACAACATGCGGCCAGGCTGAATCTCAGCCACCCAATATTCAACGTTACCTTTACCCTTACCCATACGAACTTCTAAAGGCTTGTTAGTAATAGGCTTATCAGGAAAAATACGAATCCAAATACGACCACCACGCTTAACGTGACGGGTCATGGCACGACGAGCGGCCTCAATCTGGCGAGCAGTTATACGGCCACGAGCAACCGCTTTAAGACCAAACTCACCAAAGCTGACCTTGTTTCCGCGATTTGCAAGACCACAATTACGGCCTTTATGCATCTTACGGAACTTCGTTTTTTTAGGTTGCAGCATTCTATCAATTCCTATTACTTAGCAGCAGCTTTTCCTTGAGCTTCAGCGCTTTCAGCATCGCCAAAGACTTCACCCTTGAAAAGCCAAACCTTGATTCCGATTACTCCAGATGGTGTATGCGCAGACGCAACACCATAATCAATATCAGCACGCAGCGTGTGAAGAGGTACACGACCCTCACGGTACCACTCAGTACGCGCGATTTCTGCACCATTCAAACGTCCTGAAACCTGTATCTTTATGCCCAACGCCCCCAAACGCATCGAATTTGTAACCGCACGCTTCATTGCACGACGAAACATAATACGACGTTCAAGCTGTTGAGCAACACTTTGAGCAACCAGAGTTGCATCCAGTTCAGGCTTACGAATTTCTTCAATATTTAGATGTACAGCAGCTGCAGGTAGATCCATCATCTTGGCAACCTTCTTGCGAAGCTTGTCAATATCCTCACCCTTCTTACCAATCACAATACCTGGACGGGCAGTATGAATAGTAATACGCGCATTACGTGCAGGACGTTCGATCTGGATAAGGCTTACCGATGCCTGAGCCAGTTCCTTCTGCAAGAATTCACGAACCCTAAGATCATTAAAAAGAAAACCGCCAAAATCTTTGGTACCTGCATACCATTTGGAGTTCCAGTCTTTAACAATCCCAAGACGTATACCCGTTGGATGAACTTTTTGTCCCATAATAGTCTCTCTTACTTCTCAGCTACAGCCACAGTAATGTGGCTAGTACGCTTCAGAATTCGGTTTGCACGGCCTTTGGCACGAGCACGGATGCGTTTGTGAGTCGCCGCCTCATCAACAAACACTGTTGACACCTTCAACTCATCAATATCCACACCATCGTTATGCTCAGCATTGGCAATTGCAGATTCAAGTAGCTTTTTCATGATAGCAGCAGCTTTTTTGGTGCTGAACTGAAGAGTCTGCAGAGCAGGTTCAACACGCATTCCGCGGATTTGGTCTGCTACCAAACGGACCTTCTGTGCTGAAATGCGTGCATTTCTCAAAGTTGCAGTCGTTTCCATTATTTAGACTCCGTTACCTTGATTTCTTATCTGCAACATGACCTTTATAGGTACGAGTCGATGAAAACTCTCCTAACTTATGACCAACCATATTTTCGTTGATCAGAACAGGCACATGTTGACGACCATTATGTATAGCAATAGTTAAACCAACCATCTGCGGCATAACCATTGAACGGCGCGACCAAGTCTTGACTGGACGACGATCATTTTTTTCGACTGCAGCATCTATCTTTTTCAGAAGATGAGCATCTACAAATGGACCTTTTTTGACTGAACGTGGCACGTTTCTAGCCCTCTACATTAAATTACTTACGACGACGAACAATTAATTTGTCCGTACGTTTGTTACTACGTGTCTTGTAACCCTTAGTCGGCACACCCCATGGGGTTACAGGATGACGACCACCTGAAGTACGGCCTTCACCACCGCCATGAGGATGATCAACCGGGTTCATAGCAACACCACGAACGGTCGGGCGTTTACCGCGCCAGCGATTCGCACCAGCCTTGCCCAATGAACGCAGAGCATGCTCTGAATTACCAACCTCACCAATTGTGGCGCGACAATCCGCAAGTACCTTGCGCATCTCACCAGAACGCAGACGCAACGTCGCATGCGCACCTTCTTTAGCAACCAATTGCACAGCCGCGCCTGCGCTACGCGCTATCTGCGCGCCTTTGCCAGGCTTCAATTCGATACAATGAATAGTGGTGCCCACTGGAATATTACGGATCGGCAAACAACTACCCGCTTTAATAGGTGCATCAATACCCGCAGCAATTTCATCACCGGCCACCAAACCTTTTGGCGCGATAATATAACGACGCTCACCATCAGAAAACAAAACCAGGGCCAGATGCGCACTACGATTCGGGTCATATTCTAAACGCTCTATACGCGCAGAAATACCGTCTTTGTCGTTACGACGAAAATCTACTACGCGATAGTGCTGCTTATGACCACCACCACGACGACGAACAGTAATTCGACCAGCATTGTTACGACCTGAAGACTTGATCTTTTTCTCAAGCAGAGGCGCATAAGGCGCACCCTTGTGAAGCTCAGGCGTCACAACCTTAACAACAAACCTTCGGCCTGCTGAAGTCGGCTTTGTTTTTACTAATGCCATGACTATAAAATCCTTATACTCGCTCGACTAACGCTTACTGCGCACCCATGAAATCAATATCTTGACCAGGCATCAGCTTAACGTAGGCCTTTTTCCAATTAGCACGACGACCGGCAATCTGGCCAACACGCTTTGACTTACCTTTTACATTTGACACCTGAACCGCATCGACCTTTACATCAAACATCAGCTCAACCGCCTTTTTAATCTCAAGCTTGTTTGCAGCAGGAGTAACCTTGAATACAAATTGCTGATTGGTATCCGCGACTATTGTCGACTTTTCAGAGATGTGAGGAGCAAGCAGCACCTTCATCAAACGCTCTTTTTTCATGCGAACATCTCCTCTACATGTTTGATGGCATCAGCTGTCATCAAAATTTTGTCAAAGTGAACCAAACTAACTGGATCAACACTACGCGCCTCAGCAACGTCAACATTCATCAAGTTGCGAGCAGCCAATGATAAAGAGACATCTTCAGCCGCGGTAACAATCAAAACGCGACCTTCCAAACCCATTGCCTTTAGCTTTTCATTCAATTCTTTTGTCTTCGGCGCATCCAGCTTAATGCCTTCAACTGCCACCAGACGGCCCTGACGAACAAGCTCTGATAAAATCGAGCGCATTGCGCCACGATACATCTTCTTATTCACCTTCTGTGAGTGATCCTGAGGCACAGCCGCAAAGGTCACACCACCTGTCCGCCACAACGGGGAGCGTATTGTACCAGCTCTTGCGCGCCCTGTCCCCTTTTGTCTCCAGGGTTTTGCACCACCACCACGAACTGCAGCACGATTTTTGTGCGCACGAGTACCGGCACGCGCACCAGCCATATAAGCCGTCACAACCTGATGAACCAGAGCTTCATTAAATTCTTTACCAAAAGCCTCTTCCGAAAGGGTCACGCTTTCGGTTGATTCTTTGCCAGTATTTGTAACCAGTTTCAGTTCCATTTCACAAACTCCTTACGAACGCGCTTTAACAGACGGACGAATAACAACATCACCGCCTTTAGCACCAGGAACCGCACCCCTGATTAAGAGCAAATTGCGCTCAGCATCTACACGGACAATTTCAAGATTCTGTGTGGTTATTTGAGCAGCACCCATATGACCAGACATTTTCTTACCCTTGAATACACGACCTGGCGTCTGACAATGACCAATAGAACCCGGCGCACGGTGAGACAGAGAGTTACCATGGGTCGCATCCTGCATGGCAAAATTGTAGCGCTTGATCACCCCAGCAAAACCTTTACCAATACTCTTACCTGCAACATCAACCTTTTGGCCAGCTTCAAAGATATCAACTTTAATTTCACTACCTACTGTGATCTCTTCACCTTCACCGTCAGCGAGACGAAATTCCCACAGGCCGCGACCAGCTTCAACACCAGCCTTGGCATAATGACCTGCCGCAGGCTTAGTAACACGACTCGCTCTACGCGAACCCGAAGTAACCTGATAGGCACGATAACCATCACGCTCTAAACCACGCACCTGGGTAACGCGATTAGGATCAACCTCAACCACAGTTACAGGAATTGACCCACCCGCTTCAGTAAAGACGCGTGTCATTCCAACTTTACGACCTACAACAGCAATCGCCATTTTCAAACTCCTAGCTTCTCAGCTATCAACGACGGCATCTTTGCCGCACGTTAAAACCCTTTATGTCAATTTAATCTGGACGTCAACGCCAGCAGCCAAATCCAATTTCATTAACGCATCAACAGTTTTATCAGTAGGATCAACGATATCCATCAGACGCTTATGAGTACGTATTTCATATTGGTCACGAGCGTCTTTATTTACGTGCGGTGAAATCAACACTGTAAAACGCTCTTTTTTAGTAGGCAGAGGAATCGGACCTTTTACCTGTGCACCGGTACGCTTAGCTGTTTCAACAATTTCACGCGCTGACTGATCGATCAAGCGATAATCAAACGCTTTCAAACGGATACGAATTTTCTGATTTGAAGTCATATATTTTACTCAACAACCTTAGCAACAACACCCGCACCAACAGTACGTCCACCTTCGCGAATCGCGAAACGCAGACCTTCTTCCATCGCAATCGGCGCGATCAGGCTAACAGTCATGGCCACGTTATCACCCGGCATAACCATTTCTACACCTTCAGGCAGGTCACATGCGCCCGTTACGTCAGTGGTACGAAAATAGAACTGTGGACGATAACCGTTGAAGAATGGTGTGTGACGACCACCTTCATCTTTGCTCAGCACATAGACTTCTGCTTCAAACTTGGTGTGCGGCTTGATCGAACCTGGCTTACACAACACCTGACCACGCTCTACATCTTCACGCTTGGTACCGCGCAACAACACACCCACATTGTCACCCGCTTCTCCACGATCAAGCAGCTTGCGGAACATTTCAACACCAGTACAGGTCGTCTTGGCGCTGTCTTTAATGCCAACAATTTCGATTTCGTCGCCAACATTCACAATGCCGCGCTCGATTCGGCCCGTTACAACCGTGCCACGACCTGAGATTGAGAATACATCTTCGACTGGCATCAGAAAGGAACCATCAACGGCACGCTCTGGCATTGGAATATAGGTATCCAGCGCCTCAATCAGTCTGTCAATAGATTGCGTACCAATCAAACTGTCATCGCCTTCGAGGGCTTTCAGCGCGGAACCGATGATCACAGGGGTGTCGTCGCCAGGAAAGTCGTACGATGAAAGCAGCTCACGCACTTCCATTTCAACCAATTCAACCAGCTCTTCATCATCCACCATATCAGCCTTATTCAGGTAGACAATCACGTAAGGCACACCTACCTGGCGCGCCAACAGGATGTGTTCACGGGTCTGAGGCATCGGGCCATCAGCCGCCGAACAGACCAGGATCGCGCCATCCATCTGCGCGGCGCCGGTGATCATGTTTTTGACGTAATCAGCATGCCCAGGACAATCCACGTGTGCGTAGTGACGGGTGTCTGACTCATATTCAACATGAGCGGTTGCGATGGTTATACCGCGGGCACGCTCTTCTGGAGCCGAATCGATTTGATCGTAACCCTTGGAGTCACCACCAAACTTCTTCGCCTGCGTCACGGTCAACGCCGCTGTCAGTGTCGTCTTACCATGGTCAACGTGACCAATAGTGCCCACGTTTACGTGTGGCTTCGTACGTTCAAACTTTTCTTTGGACACGACTTAAACCCTCTCTATTAAAACTCACTTAACTATTTATGCTGACTTCGCCATCACCACATCGGCGATCCTTGACGGCGTTTCAGCATACTTCTCAAATTCCATACTATAAGTCGCACGCCCCTGCGACATTGACCGTAGCGACGTGGCATAACCGAACATTTCGGCCAGCGGCAATTCAGCGGCAACCAACTTACCCGCTAACGAGTCTTCCATCCCTAAAACCAGGCCACGGCGGCGATTAAGATCGCCAATCACGTCACCCATATAATCTTCAGGTGTTTCCACCTCAACCTTCATAATCGGCTCGAGAAGCACGGGATTCGACTCTAAAAACCCCTGCCTAAACCCTATCGAGCCGGCAATTTTAAACGCATTTTCGTTAGAGTCAACATCATGATAAGAGCCATCAAACAGCGTCACCTTGACATCAACTACCGGGTATCCCGCCAGAACACCACTCATCATGGTTTCCCGTATACCCTTATCTACCGAAGAAATATATTCACGCGGTACAGCCCCGCCAACCACACCATCTTCAAATAGGTAGCCCGCACCTCTTTCGCGACCCTCCAACCGCAGCCAGACATGACCATATTGACCACGACCACCCGATTGGCGAATAAATTTACCCTCAACCTCAATACTGCCGCGCATCGTTTCACGGTACGCAACCTGAGGCGCACCCACATTGGCGCCAACCTTAAACTCTCGCCTGAGGCGGTCAACAATAATCTCTAAGTGAAGCTCACCCATACCAGAGATAATTGTTTGGCCTGACTCTTCATCAGTACGAACACGAAATGAAGGATCTTCCTGCGCCAACTTACCCAGAGCCAAGCCCATCTTGTCGTGATCGCCTTGAGTTCTAGGCTCAATCGCTACAGAGATTACCGGCTCTGGAAAATCCATCCGCTCCAGAGTAATCATATCCGAGGGGGCGCAAAGTGTATCACCAGTTGTTACACCTTTCAATCCCACAGCAGCAGCAATATCACCTGCAAAGACCTCTTTTATTTCCTCACGACTATTAGCGTGCATTTGGACAAGACGGCTAATACGCTCTTTTTTACCCTTAACAGGGTTAAAAACAGCATCGCCGACATTAACAACGCCTGAATAGCAGCGAAAAAAGATTAGCGTGCCAACAAACGGATCCGTAGCAACTTTAAAAGCGAGCGCAGCGAACGGCTCGGCATCGTCACTATGACGCTCGCCCTCAGTGCCATCTTCATTAATACCCTTGATAGCAGGAACATCATCAGGGGAGGGCATGTAACTAATAACCGCATCCAGCATTGCCTGCACACCCTTGTTCTTAAAGGCACTACCACACAAAGTTGGGACAATCTCATTACGGATAGTACGAATACGCAGTCCCTGGCGAATATCATCTTCGGACAAACCACCCTCTTCAAGGTATTTCTCCATCAATTCATCAGAAGCCTCAGCCGCCGCCTCAATCAATTTTTCTCGATATTCCTGCGCCAATTCAAGCAACTCAGCAGGAACCTCTTTGACCTCATAGCTAACCCCCATGTCAGCCTCACCCCAGTAGACCGCCCTCATCGGCACCAAGTCGACCACACCTTGAAAACCATCTTCAGCACCAATAGGAATTACAACCGGAACAGAGCAACAACCGAGACGCTCCTCAATCTGAGCAACCACACGAAAAAAATCAGCGCCCTGGCGATCCATCTTATTGATGAATGCCATGCGAGGGACATGATATTTATTAGCTTGGCGCCATACGGTTTCAGACTGTGGCTGCACACCACCAACCGCACAAAAAACGGCGCAGGCCCCATCCAGAACACGCAAAGACCGCTCCACTTCGATAGTGAAGTCAACGTGACCAGGGGTATCAATGATATTAATTCGGTGTTCGGGGAACTGTTTTTCCATGCCCTGCCAAAAACAAGTCGTTGCCGCAGAAGTAATGGTAATTCCACGCTCCTGCTCTTGCTCCATCCAGTCCATAGTGGCAGCACCATCATGCACCTCACCTATCTTGTGTGAGATACCAGTGTAAAACAGTATCCTTTCGGTCGCAGTCGTCTTACCAGCATCAATGTGGGCCATGATGCCGATATTACGATAACGCTCGATTGGTGTTTTGCGTGCCACCCAAAGCTTCCCTTACTAACCCGAATTATAAAAGAACTAAACTGGATAACGCCATCTAGGGCGCCACCCATCAGAAACTACCAGCGATAGTGTGAGAAGGCCTTATTCGCCTCAGCCATGCGATGCACATCTTCACGCTTCTTAACCGCCGAACCACGACTTTCAGCAGCATCAATAATCTCACCCGCCAAACGCAGACCCATAGACTTTTCACCACGCTTACGAGCCGCATCACTCAGCCAACGCATTGCCAATGCAACCCGACGAGCCGAACGAACTTCAACTGGAACCTGATACGTTGCACCACCAACACGACGCGACTTAACCTCAACCATAGGGCTGACGTTTTCAAGTGCTTTTTCAAACATTTCCAACGAGTCTTTACTGCTGCGCTCAGCAACAACATCCAACGCACCGTAAACGATCTTCTCTGCAATAGACTTCTTGCCGCTCTGCATGACAATATTTACAAATTTAGCTAGAGATTCACTTCCAAACTTTGGGTCTGGCAGAATCTCACGCTTTGCTACTACTCTTCTTCTTGGCATCGTTGTTACCTAATCTTTAATAAAGCCTAAACAATTAACCCTTAGGTCGCTTGGCACCATACTTAGAGCGGCCCTGTCTACGCGCAGCAACACCCGATGTATCCAGCGTTCCGCGAACCGTATGATAGCGAACACCCGGCAAATCCTTTACACGACCGCCACGAATCAAAACCACACTATGCTCTTGCAGGTTATGACCCTCACCACCAATATAGCTCGTCACCTCCATGCCGTTAGTTAGACGTACGCGAGCAACCTTACGCAGGGCCGAGTTAGGCTTTTTAGGCGTAGTGGTATACACACGAGTACAAACACCACGCTTTTGAGGACAGGCCTCTAGAGCAGGCACATTGCTCTTCTCTATATTTCTAGTGCGTGGCTTTCTAACCAACTGATTAATTGTTGCCATTTAGATCACCTAAAATCTTATTTCTGTAAGCATGAGAGACCTTTGAAGCCCACCCTTTTACTCCGCGTGAGCAACAAAAAGTCAAAAGTCATTAGCTTAGCAATTTAATGGGCTCCGTAACAGCAAGCCCTACAATTCTGAAGCCGGAATTTTAGAGATCTACAAGCCAACTGTCAAGCACGATCTTTTCCCAGCCACAACTATAAACACAGGCGACACCGGCATTACCACCAGTGCCGCCAAACCTGCCGAAATCGCAGAAACTACAAGGCCTTACTCAACGCCTCTTCAACCTCGCTGGCCGTTGGCCCTTTCTCACGCACGGCAGCAGCTGCCGTAGCAGCCTCACGTTTACGGCGTCGTTCAGCATGATAGGCAAGCCCGGTACCCGCAGGAATCAACCGTCCAACAATGACATTTTCCTTTAGACCGTGAAGCCTATCCATCTTGCCTTGAACCGCAGCCTCGGTGAGTACACGAGTCGTCTCCTGGAACGATGCTGCCGAAATAAACGACTCGGTCGCCAATGACGCCTTGGTAATACCTAATAATACTGGGTCGAAGGTGGCAGGAATCTTCCCTTCAGCAATTAACTTATCGTTCTCATCCAAAACGCGAGAACGCTCTAACTGCTCACCCTTAAGGAACTTACTATCGCCACCATTGGTAATATCAACCTTGCGCAACATCTGGCGGACAATGACCTCAATGTGCTTATCATTGATTTTAACCCCCTGCAAACGATATACCTCCTGCACCTCATTGACGATGTAGTTGGCCAGCGTAGAAATCCCCTTCAGACGCAGAATATCGTGTGGTGTTGGCGCACCTTCAACCACGACCTCACCACGTTCAACATGCTCACCCTCAAACACAGTGATGTGACGCCATTTCGGAATCAGCTCTTCAGTACGCTCGCCATCTTTGTCGGTAATAACCAAACGACGTTTGCCCTTGGTTTCTTTACCAAAACCAACTGTACCAGTAGCCTCAGCCATGATCGCAGGATCTTTTGGCTTGCGCGCTTCAAACAAGTCAGCAACACGCGGCAAACCACCGGTGATATCGCGCGTTTTAGATGACTCCTGCGGGATACGAGCCAGTACATCGCCCACACCCACCTCAGCACCATCTTCCATCCCAACAATCGCACCACCAGGCAGGAAGTACATTGCAGGAATATCGGTACCAGCAATACACAGATCATCACCGTTAACATCAACAAGCTTAACCATCGGCTTCAAGTCTTTACCCACAGTACCACGCGCTTTAGGATCAGTGATTACCAGACTGGTCAAACCTGTAATATCGTCAGTAGTACGCTCTACACTGACATGCTCAACAAAATCACTGAACTTGACCTGCCCCGCCACTTCTGTAATAACCGGATGGGTATGCGGATCCCATGTAGCCACAATCTGGCCTGCAGAAATTGCGTCACCATCATCCGCAGACAGCACAGCACCATAAGGAATCTTATAACGCTCGCGATCACGACCGTGCTCATCCACCACAATTAACTCACCAGATCGAGAAACAGCAACATTATGCCCATCAGCATGCTTCACCAGCTTGATGTTATGCATACGCACAGTACCGACTGATTTAACTTCGACGTTATTTTCAGATGCTGAACGAGATGCAGCGCCACCAATATGGAAGGTACGCATGGTCAGCTGTGTACCCGGCTCACCGATGGACTGAGCAGCAATAACACCAACAGATTCGCCAGAGTTAACCTGATGACCACGCGCAAGGTCACGACCGTAACAAGCAGCACAGATACCATAACGAGTATCACAGGTAATCGGTGAACGCACCATCACCTGATCAACGCTAGCCTCTTCAAGCTGATCAACCATACGCTCATCAAGTAGTGTCCCAGCAGCAACCAACACCTCATCAGAACCTGGCTTACAGACATCTTCAATCACAACACGACCCAAGACACGTTCGCGCAGCGGTTCAACAACATCGCCACCTTCGATCAGCGGCATCATCAACAAGCCATGAGTAGTTCCACAATCATCTTCAGTCACGACCAAATCTTGTGCCACATCAACTAATCGGCGAGTCAAGTAACCTGAGTTCGCGGTCTTCAATGCTGTGTCAGCCAGCCCCTTACGCGCACCATGTGTTGAGATAAAGTACTGCAGTACATTCAAACCTTCACGGAAGTTTGCGGTAATCGGTGTTTCGATGATCGAACCATCCGGTTTGGCCATCAGACCACGCATACCAGCAAGCTGGCGAATCTGCGCAGCACTACCACGAGCACCAGAATCAGCCATCATGAAGATAGAGTTGAATGAATCCTGCTTAACCTCATTACCATCTTTATCGACAACCAGATCACTACCCAATTTATCCATCATCGCCTTGGCGACGCGGTCATTGGTGTGAGACCATATATCAACCACTTTATTGTAGCGTTCGCCATTGGTTACCAAACCAGAAATATACTGATTCTCAATCTCTTTAACCTCGGCAGCTGCGGCACCAATGATTTCTTCCTTCTCATCAGGCACAACCATGTCATTAACACCAATAGAGATGCCCGATTTGGTTGAAAAGCTGAAACCGGTATACATCAATTGGTCAGCAAAGATAACAGTCGCTTTAAGACCTAGGCGACGATAACAAGTGTTGATCAGACCCGAGATGGCCTTTTTGGTCATGGTTTGATTAAACAACTCAAATGGCAGACCTTTTGGCAGCAACTCGGCCAGTAAGGCACGACCAACGGTAGTATCAACAATCTTAATCGTTGTAGTCACAACACCGGTTTCCGTATCAAGCACGTCTTCTTTAATACGTACTCTTACCTTGGCGTGAATATTGGCAGCTTTGATTTCCCAAGCACGTCGTAATTCTGCCAAACCTGAGAAAGCCATACCTTCACCCTTGGCATTGATACGCTCACGAGTCATGTAGTACAAGCCCAAGATAACGTCCTGCGAAGGTACGATAATTGGTTCACCGTTGGCAGGTGAAAGCACATTATTGGTCGCCATCATCAGTGCACGCGCTTCGATCTGGGCTTCCAGTGACAACGGCACGTGGACCGCCATCTGGTCACCATCAAAGTCAGCGTTATACGCCGTACAAACCAGCGGATGCAACTGAATCGCTTTACCTTCAATCAGCACAGGCTCAAACGCTTGAATACCGAGGCGATGAAGTGTCGGCGCTCGATTCAACATAACAGGATGTTCACGAATCACGTCTTCAAGAATATCCCAAACCTCGGGGCCTTCACGCTCTACCAGCTTTTTGGCCGCCTTGATTGTCGTTGCTAGACCACGCAGTTCCAGCTTGCTGAAGATGAATGGTTTGAACAACTCAAGCGCCATCTTTTTCGGCAGGCCGCACTGATGCAGCTTCAAAGTAGGACCAACCACAATGACAGAACGGCCAGAGTAATCCACACGCTTACCGAGTAGATTCTGACGAAAACGACCCTGCTTACCCTTGATCATGTCAGCCAGAGACTTAAGCGGGCGCTTGTTGGTGCCCGTGATTGCCTTGCCGCGGCGGCCATTATCTAGCAGTGCGTCAACAGATTCCTGCAACATGCGTTTTTCATTACGGACAATGATATCTGGTGCATTCAGGTCCAGCAGGCGCTTGAGACGATTATTTCGATTAATAACGCGACGATACAGATCATTCAGATCAGACGTTGCAAAACGACCGCCATCGAGAGGGACCAACGGGCGCAATTCTGGTGGCAGAACGGGTAACACAGTCAACACCATCCACTCAGGTTTATTACCTGAATCAACAAAAGCCTCCATCAACTTGAGACGCTTGGTCATCTTCTTGATTTTAGTCTCAGAATTGGTATTGGGGATCTCCTCCCGAAGATGGGCAACTTCGGTCTGCAGGTTCATTTGCAGAAGAAGCTCGCGGATTGCTTCGGCACCCATACGGGCGTCAAAGTCATCGCCATATTCTTCAATTGCGTCGAGATAGCTTTCGTCATTCAACAGCTGGCCTTTTTCCAGCTGCGTCATACCCGGATCGATGACCACAAAGGCTTCGAAGTAGAGCACACGCTCAATATCACGCAGGGTCATATCCAACAGCAGCCCCATGCGAGAGGGCAATGACTTCAGAAACCAGATATGCGCAACCGGGCTGGCAAGCTCGATGTGTGCCATGCGGTCGCGACGCACCTTGGCCACCGTTACTTCGACTCCACATTTCTCACAAATCACACCACGATGTTTCAAGCGCTTGTATTTTCCACACAGGCACTCGTAGTCTTTTACCGGACCAAAAATCTTGGCGCAGAATAGGCCATCACGCTCAGGCTTGAATGTACGGTAGTTAATGGTTTCAGGCTTTTTAACCTCGCCAAATGACCAGGAATTGATCTTCTCTGGTGATGCAAGTCCAATGCGAATTGCATCAAACTCATCATTACTTTGGCCTTGTTGCTTTAATAGATTAAGCAGATCTTTCACTCTGTAGTCTCCTACTCAATGTGACACGCAAGTTGTCATTCAAACACCGCAACCTGAATTATTCGTTTTCAAGTTCGATATCGATACCCAGGGCACGAATTTCCTTCAGCAATACATTAAAGGACTCCGGCATACCAGGCTCCATTCGATGGTCTCCATCGACGATGTTTTTATACATCTTGGTCCGACCAGCTACATCATCCGACTTCACTGTGAGCATTTCCTGCAAGGTGTAGGCTGCGCCATACGCTTGAAGTGCCCAGACCTCCATTTCACCAAAACGCTGACCACCAAACTGCGCCTTACCACCCAGTGGCTGTTGTGTTACCAAACTATATGGTCCCGTAGAACGGGCATGCATCTTGTCATCAACCAAATGATTCAACTTCAACATATACATATAGCCAACCGTGGTCTGACGATCAAAAGCATCACCCGTACGACCATCGTACAACTGGGTTTGACCTGATTTCGGCAGACCGGCCAATTCCAACAACCCCTTGATTTCAGCTTCACTGGCACCGTCAAATACTGGCGTAGCCATAGGCACACCGCCGCGCAGATTAGCTGACAATTCAAGCACCTCTGCATCTGAGAAAGACTTGATATCTTCTGCCTGCCCACTAGTGTTGTAGACCTTTTCAAGAAACTCACGAATCTCAGCAATCTTGCGCTGCTGATCAAGCATCTCACCAATGCGACGCCCCATCCCTTTGGCAGCCCAACCCAGATGAACCTCGAGCACCTGACCGATGTTCATACGCGAAGGCACGCCCAACGGATTCAGTACAATATCAACCGGCTCACCATTTTCGTCATAAGGCATATCTTCCTCAGGCACAATCATTGAGATAACACCCTTGTTACCATGACGGCCTGCCATCTTGTCACCCGGCTGAATGCGACGCTTAACCGCCAGATATACTTTCACCATCTTCAACACACCAGGCGCCAAGTCATCACCAGAAGTCAGCTTACGTTTCTTCTCTTCGTAGCGCTCGTCAATCTCTTTGCGCGAAGCCTTGACTTGTTCATTTAGCTGCTCAAGTTGAAGATTCGCACCATCGTCCTGCAATCGAATTTCAAACCATTTGCTCCGACCAATTTCTTCCAGATAGGCTTTCGTGATCTTATCACCTGACTTGAACTTGTTCGGGCCACCACCTGCAACCTTGCCAGACAAAAGCTTTTCTACACGCTGAAATACATCTTCTTCTACAATGCGGAACTGTTCATAAAGATCTTTCTTAACCCGAGCCAGCTCAGCATTTTCAATCTCAAGCGCTCGAGCATCCTTATCAACGCCATCACGGGTAAAGACCTGCACATCGATAACTGTGCCGCTCATGCCTGACGGCACACGCAGCGAGGTATCCTTAACATCCGACGCCTTCTCACCAAAGATGGCACGCAGTAGTTTCTCTTCCGGTGTCAGTTGGGTCTCACCCTTAGGCGTTACCTTACCCACCAGGATATCTCCCGGCTTGACCTCAGCACCAATATAGACAATACCTGAATCATCCAGACGTGACAGCGCGCTTTCACCGACATTGGGAATATCCGCCGAGATTTCTTCCGAGCCCAGCTTGGTATCACGTGCAACGCAGTTCAGCGCTTCAATATGGATAGTCGTGAGACGATCTTCTTTAACAACACGCTCTGAAATGAGAATGGAATCCTCGAAGTTGTAACCATTCCAAGGCATGAAGGCGACCAACATGTTCTGACCCAGGGCCAGCTCACCAATATCAGTTGAAGGACCATCAGCCAAGACATCACCACGCGCAATCACATCGCCCTTTTTCACCAACGGACGCTGATTAATGCAAGTGTTCTGATTCGAACGGGTGTACTTAGTCAAGTTATAGATATCAACACCCGATTCACCCGCGACTGTCTCTTCATCATTAACGCGAACAACGACACGGGCAGCGTCGACAGAATCAACCACACCACCACGCTTGCCAACAACCACGACGCCAGAGTCAATCGCAACCGTACGCTCCATGCCAGTTCCACAAAGCGGCTTATCAGCACGTAGCGTTGGAACAGCCTGACGCTGCATATTTGAACCCATCAAGGCACGGTTGGCATCATCATGTTCGAGGAACGGAATCAATGAAGCAGCAACCGACACAATCTGTCGTGGCGATACGTCAACATAGTTAACGCGATCACGTGGCGACAGCGTGAACTCATTCTTGTGGCGACATGAAACCAAGTCATCAAGAAGATTATTGCTCTTATCAACCGCCACACTGGCCTGAGCGATTACATACTCACCCTCTTCAATTGCCGACAAATAATCAATCTCATCGGTAATGCGGCAATCAACAACCTTACGATAAGGTGTTTCCAGGAAGCCATACTCATTGGTACGGGCGTACACGGCCAACGAGTTGATCAAGCCAATGTTCGGCCCCTCAGGTGTTTCAATCGGGCAAACACGACCATAATGAGTCGGATGAACGTCACGCACCTCAAAACCGGCACGCTCACGCGTCAAACCACCTGGGCCAAGCGCAGAAACGCGGCGTTTATGGGTAATCTCAGACAGCGGATTATTCTGATCCATAAACTGCGACAATTGGCTTGAACCAAAAAACTCCTTCACAACTGCTGAAACCGGCTTGGCATTGATCATTTCCTGCGGCATCAAGCCTTCGCTCTCTGCCATGCCGAGGCGCTCTTTAACTGCACGCTCAACACGAACCAGACCAATGCGGAACTGGTTTTCGATCATCTCGCCAACTGAACGAATACGACGATTACCCAGGTGATCAATATCATCCACAGTGTCAAAGCCATCTTTGATATTAATCAAGGCCTTGATGACATCAACTATATCTTTTCTGTCTAGAGTGCCTGATCCAACAACCTCTTCACGCTTCAGACGACGATTAAACTTCATCCGACCAACAGCTGACAGGTCATAGCGCTCATCCGTGAAGAACAAGTTTTTAAACAAAGCAGCGGCTGATTCTTTTGTTGGTGGCTCGCCTGGACGCATCATGCGATAGATTTCAATCTGCGCTTCCAGCTCATCATTAGTGGTATCGATACGAAGTGTGTCAGAAATATATGAGCCATGATCCAGATCATTGGTGAACAATGACTTAAACTGCTTAGCACCAGCCTCACGCAATTTTACCAACAGCTCTTCTGTAATCTCTTCATTACAATTAGCTAGCACTTCACCAGTGGTTTCATCAATAACGTCACTACCAATCGCCTTGCCGATCAGGTAATCATCTGGCACCGCCAGGGCGGTCATGCCTGCCTTTTCCATTTCACGAATATGGCGAGCCATGATACGGCGACCCGACTCAACGACGACAGCACCCTTTGGTGACTTGATATCAAACAGTGCAGTTTCACCCTTCAAACGTTCAGGAATAAGCTCAAGCTCAGCACCATCGGCTAAAAGAGTGTAATTATTATATTCAAAAAACTCGTCAAGAATTTCAACTGTTGAAAATCCTAAGGCACGCAGCAGAATTGAAATCGGAAGCTTACGACGCCTATCGATGCGCACAAACAGACAATCGTTTGGATCAAATTCAAAATCCAGCCATGAACCACGATATGGAATAACCCTGGCCGAAAATAGCAACTTTCCAGACGAGTGCGTCTTACCCTTGTCATGCTCGAAGAACACACCTGGCGAACGATGCAGCTGAGACACAACCACACGCTCGGTGCCATTAATTACAAAAGTACCGTTGTCCGTCATGAGCGGAACTTCACCCATGTAGACTTCCTGCTCTTTAATATCTTTTACCGTGCGCGCAGAGGCGCTGGACTCTTTGTCGTAAATAACAAGACGAAGTTTCACGCGCAGCGGTGCGGAATATGTCATACCGCGCATCTGACATTCACGCACATCGAATGCAGGCGTACCCAAGCGATAGCTTACGTATTGCAGTTCAGCGGTACCAGTGTAGCTCTGAACTGGAAACACCGAAGAAAAAGCCGCATGCAAGCCGACTTCGGCCCGCTCACCCACGGCAGCATCTGCCTGGAGAAAATTGCGATATGAGTCTAGCTGTGTCGCCAGCAGATACGGTACTTCCAGCACACTTGGCTGCCCACCAAAAGTCTTTCGAATGCGTTTCTTCTGCGTAAAAGAATAGGCCATAGGAGTTCCTCAGTCTTGTTACCTTTACATATCGAACCTGCAGACTCGCTTTCACACAGAAAACGCTGCAGCTCTCAAATTCTTTAATGTAACTCTTTTATTGCCGTCAGACGGCAAAAGGCCGGTGGCACTAGGCCACCAGCCATTCACGGATGCCAGACGGCATCCTGGCGCTGCCTAACTTTACTTAAGTTCAACAGAAGCGCCAGCTTCCTCAAGCTGTTTTTTAACGTCTTCAGCTTCATCCTTGCTAGCACCCTCTTTAACAACTGCAGGTGCGCTTTCAACCATGTCTTTGGCTTCTTTCAGACCCAGGCCAGTGATGCCACGAACAGCCTTGATCACAGAAACCTTGTTTTCACCAAAGCTAGTCATCACAACATTAAACTCAGTCTGCTCTTCAACAGCTGCAGCAGCAGCGCCACCAGCAGCAGGTGCAGCGGCAACAGCGGCTGCAGAAACACCAAATTTCTCTTCCATTGCCTCAACCAGTTCAACAACTTCCATTACGGACATGTTGGCAATTGATTCCAAAATATCATCTTTAGATACAGCCATTTGACTATCTCCTATTAACAAAAAATTAAAAGATTTAAAACCATCGTTTTGGTTGCGATACCCAGAAATCTAACTATGCAGCTTCCTGTTTCTGGTCGCGTACTGCAGCAACAACACGCGTAACCTTGGTTGGTATCTCATTGAGAGTACGGGCAAGCTTCTCGACAGGCGCCAACATCAGTGCCATTACCAGGCTGATCGCCTGATCCTTGGTTGGCATCTTGGCCAGGCGCTCAATATCACCTGCGGCCAACAACTTGCCACCAATCGAAACCAGCTTAACTTCAAGCTTGGCATTGTCCTTGGCGAAATCCTTGATCACACGGGCAGCGGCGCCAGGATCTTCCTGGGAAAAAGCCAATACCAACGGACCAGTCAACGCTTCGTTCATGCACTCGAAGTCTGTACCTTCCAAAGCACGACGAGCCAGAGTATTCTTCACAACACGAAGATACACGCCAGACTCACGCGCCTTAACACGCAACTCAGTCATTTGGCCTACAGACAGACCAGCATACTCAGCTGCAATCGCAGAAAATGCACCAGAGGCAACTTCCGCGACCTCGGCAACGATGGCCTTCTTATCATTCAGATTAAGAGCCATAACTCACCTCCAAAAGGTCTAACCAAGATATCTGCAAGCAGATATCCACCTAACGGCGACCCACAGGAAAACCTGCTTTGGGTGGCACCGTCTACGCAGGCCGGAGACTCCATTAAGCCCTCACCAAAGTGAGAGCACCTACGGTCTTTGACTACCACCAGCAGAACTGATGGCTCCAAAGTTCTTTTAAGCACCCCCGCAAGGATGCACTGCCACATCTCTTAAATATCGAGACTGGCCTTTTCCACAGACACACCCGGCCCCATGGTTGTAGAGACAGTAATTTTTCTCATGTAAATGCCTTTGGCACTGCTTGGCTTGGCCTTAACCAAATCAGTCAGGAGAGAAGCCAGATTTTCTTTCAGCGCAGCAACATCAAAGCTGGCCTTGCCAATAGTGGTGTGGACAATACCACCCTTATCAGCACGGTAACGCACCTGACCCGCCTTTGCATTCTTAACAGCAGTGGCAACATCAGGGCTCACGGTACCTACTTTAGGATTAGGCATCAGACCGCGCGGCCCAAGAACCTGACCCAACTGACCAACTACACGCATCGCGTCAGGAGAAGCAATAACAACATCAAAATCCATACTGCCCTTCTTTATCTCTTCAGCCAGGTCTTCCATACCGACAATATCAGCACCAGCATCTCTAGCGGCATCAGCATTAGGACCTTGGGTAAACACGGCCACACGAACCGTCTTACCAGTGCCATTTGGCAGCACAGTTGAACCACGCACAACCTGATCAGATTTACGCGGGTCGATACCCAGATTCACAGCCACATCAACAGACTCGTCAAACTTTGCTGTAGCAACATCCTTAACAAGCGCCAACGCTTCTTCAATATTCAACACAGTACCCGGTGCTAATTTCTCAGCAATCGCCTTGGCACGTTTAGTCATCTTCGCCATGATTACACCCCTTCCACATTCAGACCCATACTGCGAGCAGTACCGGCAATTGTACGAACCGCTGCATCCATATCAGCAGCAGTCAGGTCAGGCATTTTGACGGTGGCGATTTCTTCCAACTGCGCACGATCTACCGTGCCAACCTTTTCAGTATTTGGACGACCACTACCAGACTTGAGGCCAGCAGCCTTCAACAACAGAACAGCAGCTGGTGGAGTCTTGGTAATAAAGGTGAAACTGCGATCACTATAAACAGTAATCACGACTGGAATCGGCATGCCCGCTTCAATGCTCTGTGTCTGGGCATTGAAGGCCTTACAAAACTCCATAATATTAACACCATGCTGACCCAGAGCAGGACCAACCGGCGGACTTGGATTGGCTTTACCGGCCGCAACCTGCAGCTTGATATATGCTTGTACTTTCTTAGCCATTGCTATAACTCCTTAGCGGGTGCAAGCGCCTCTCGGCTCCCCAAAATAAAAACTAGATAACTAACCCTTTTCTACCTGGCCAAACTCCAGCTCAACCGGTGTTGAACGACCAAAGATCAAAACAGCCACATGCAGGCGACTCTTCTCATAATTGACCTCTTCAACAACCCCATTAAAATCAGCAAACGGCCCCTCGGTAACCCGAACAACCTCGCCAGGCTCGAACATAACTTTTGGTTTTGGCTTTTCAACACCTTCCTGAACACGGTCAAGAATGCGCTGCGCCTCACGGTCGCTAATAGGCGCCGGACGATCAGATGTTCCACCCACAAAACCCATTACCTTGGGCACTTCCTTAACCAGATGCCATGTTTCGTCATCCAGCTCCATCTGTACCAAAACATAACCTGGAAAAAATTTCCTATCACTTTTACGCTTCTGGCCGGCCCGCATCTCAACAACCTCTTCGGTCGGCACAAGTATTTCACCAAAACGATCTTCCATTCCAGCGTATGCAATACGCTCTTCCAGAGAACGCTTTACGTGATTCTCAAAGCCAGAATAAGCATGTACTACGTACCAACGCTTTGCCATGTGACTATTTCCCTTGACCAGTCAGAATACTGACTAACCACATCAGCGTAGAATCCAGGCCCCACAAAAAAATCCCGACAATAACAACCACTATCAAAACGATACCGGTAGTCTGCAAGGTTTCTTTCCTGGTTGGCCAAACAACTTTCTTGACCTCTGTTTGCGCATCGGTCACAAAACCCCAGGTTCTATGACCCACAACTGTCTGATACGCAATTGCAACCGAAACAGATGCAACCACCAACAAACCCAGCACTCGCATCAGCAGCGACTGATCAGCAAAGTAATAAAACCCCGCCACTCCAGTAGCCAGCAGCGCCACAGCTATTGTCAACTTAACCTTGTCCATACACCCAACAAATTCTTTATTCGCTATCAAGATGGCAGGCCAGGAGGGAATCGAACCCCCAACCTACGGTTTTGGAGACCGTCGCTCTGCCAATTGAGCTACTGGCCTATCCCGACAACCAAAAACAGCAACAAGGGATGAGAGCATCCACCCCCATCCCTCGCATTAACGCCGCGTTTCTTTACTCAACAATCTTAGCAACAACACCCGCACCAACAGTACGTCCACCTTCGCGAATCGCGAAACGCAGACCTTCTTCCATCGCAATCGGCGCGATCAGGCTAACAGTCATGGCCACGTTATCACCCGGCATAACCATTTCTACACCTTCAGGCAGGTCACATGCGCCCGTTACGTCAGTGGTACGAAAATAGAACTGTGGACGATAACCGTTGAAGAATGGTGTGTGACGACCACCTTCATCTTTGCTCAGCACATAGACTTCTGCTTCAAACTTGGTGTGCGGCTTGATCGAACCTGGCTTACACAACACCTGACCACGCTCTACATCTTCACGCTTGGTACCGCGCAACAACACACCCACATTGTCACCCGCTTCTCCACGATCAAGCAGCTTGCGGAACATTTCAACACCAGTACAGGTCGTCTTGGCGCTGTCTTTAATGCCAACAATTTCGATTTCGTCGCCAACATTCACAATGCCGCGCTCGATTCGGCCCGTTACAACCGTGCCACGACCTGAGATTGAGAATACATCTTCGACTGGCATCAGAAAGGAACCATCAACGGCACGCTCTGGCATTGGAATATAGGTATCCAGCGCCTCAATCAGTCTGTCAATAGATTGCGTACCAATCAAACTGTCATCGCCTTCGAGGGCTTTCAGCGCGGAACCGATGATCACAGGGGTGTCGTCGCCAGGAAAGTCGTACGATGAAAGCAGCTCACGCACTTCCATTTCAACCAATTCAACCAGCTCTTCATCATCCACCATATCAGCCTTATTCAGGTAGACAATCACGTAAGGCACACCTACCTGGCGCGCCAACAGGATGTGTTCACGGGTCTGAGGCATCGGGCCATCAGCCGCCGAACAGACCAGGATCGCGCCATCCATCTGCGCGGCGCCGGTGATCATGTTTTTGACGTAATCAGCATGCCCAGGACAATCCACGTGTGCGTAGTGACGGGTGTCTGACTCATATTCAACATGAGCGGTTGCGATGGTTATACCGCGGGCACGCTCTTCTGGAGCCGAATCGATTTGATCGTAACCCTTGGAGTCACCACCAAACTTCTTCGCCTGCGTCACGGTCAACGCCGCTGTCAGTGTCGTCTTACCATGGTCAACGTGACCAATAGTGCCCACGTTTACGTGTGGCTTCGTACGTTCAAACTTTTCTTTGGACATTGATGTACCCTCTTAAAAAGACAGATCCAATAAACTAATTCACAACAAAATCTGGAGCCCATGCCCGGAATTGAACCGGGGACCTCTTCCTTACCAAGGAAGTGCTCTACCCCTGAGCTACATGGGCGATATCTCTTTAACTGCGACATACCTAAAGAGTGCCGCCCAACTCATTACACATACAATGGAGCGGGTGATGGGAATCGAACCCACGTGTTCAGCTTGGAAGGCTGACGTTCTACCATTGAACTACACCCGCCTAAACCTACTTCGGCTAGACAGATTGGCCGTTCATCCGCCGCAATAAACCTGGTGGAGGGGGGAGGATTCGAACCTCCGAAGGCTGAGCCGTCAGATTTACAGTCTGATCCCTTTGGCCACTCGGGAACCCCTCCAAAAACAAGCCGGCTATTTTGGATTAGAGATCCATCCCTGTCAACATAAATTCAGCGATATATGCCCAACAATCACCCTGACACCCACTTTTAGCTACAAAATCCATATTTACCCCTGAGTTTTCATACTGTTATCATAGGTAAATCATTAATAAATAAAGGCATGGGGCAACATGAGCAACATTCTCGTTACCGGTGGAGCTGGCTATATCGGCAGTCATGTGGCTCAACAACTACACAGCAAAAATAGAGATCTCGTCATTCTTGACAACCTTTCAACCGGCTTCAAACAAGCCGCGCTCAACAGCAAACTCATTATTGGTGACACCGGCGACAAAAAACTTGTCAATCAAATACTTAAGGAACATAAGATTACTGCAGTACTGCACTTTGCCGCCCATACCATCGTGCCCGAATCGGTATCAAACCCACTTAAATACTATGGCAACAATACCTGCTGCACACGCAACTTGCTGGAATGCTGCGCAGCAAACGACGTTAAACACGTTATTTTTTCATCCACCGCCGCCGTTTATGGCGTCGCCACCGATGGACTAGTGCGTGAAGACTCCTCACTCATGCCAATCAACCCCTACGGCACATCGAAACTGATGAGCGAATGGATGTTGCGCGACCTTTCCGCCGCCACCGACTTGAGTCATGTAGTGCTACGCTATTTCAATGTCGCCGGCTCTGACCCACAAGGCCGTATTGGCCAATCCACCCGCAATGCCACACTGCTGACCAAGGTTGCTTGCGAGGCCGCTCTAGGCATTCGCGACCATGTCGCCATCTTTGGCACCGACTACCCCACCGTCGACGGCACCGGCGTGCGCGACTACATTCACGTCGAAGACCTGGCCAACGCCCACCTGATGGCCCTGGACTACCTGGAGCAAGGCGGCGACTCTAACACCTTCAATTGTGGCTATGGCCATGGCTACAGCGTCCGCGAGGTGCTGGACATGGTTACCAAGGTCAACGCCACACCACTTAATATAAAAGAATTACCGCGCCGCGCCGGTGATCCACCCCAGCTAATTGCCGACGCCAGCCGCATCCGCAACACCCTGGGCTGGCAGCCGCAGCATGACAATCTCGAGCAAATCGTCCAGACCTCACTCAACTGGGAACGCAAGCTACACCAAAACGATTTTCGCAACTGACATGCAGATTTATTTCAAATTCGCTACACTCAACTCATAAACCAATAAAAACAGGATGTTGTTGTGAAAAAATGCATCACGGCATTGATCGGGGGATTACTAATATCAGGCAGCGCAACCGCCCAGAAGGTCTACTACGTCAATGATGAACTCACCATCACCATGCGCCGCGGTGAAAGCACCCAACACCAGATTATCCGCACCCTGACCAGCGGTACCAAGCTGGAGGTCAATGAAACCCACAAAGACACCGGTTTCTCCTTCGCCCGCACCGAAGATGGTACCGAAGGCTGGGTACTGACACGCTTTCTAACCGACCAACCGACAGCCAAGCAGCGCTTGGAAAGCGCCAATAACAAAATCAAACAGCTCAACAAGGAACTTTCTAAACTGCGCAGTAACCTCAAAGAAACCAGCGCCAAACACCGTTCACTAAACAAAACCACCAGCCAGCTGGAAAAAGCCAACCAACAACTATCCACGGAGCTGACCCAAATCAAAGAAACCTCACGCAATGCTATCGCCATCAGCGACGACAATAAAAAACTACGCGAAAAGCTTATCCGCCTGGAAACAGACCTGCAGGCCATGGAACAGCAAAACTCCGTGTTAAAGGATCGCAGTGCTCGCGACTGGTTCATCACCGGCGTCATCATCACCATCATCGGCATACTGATTGGTCTGCTGGTGCCAAGAATGCGAGTCAAACCCAAATCCAAATGGAATGAGCTATAACAAGAAAGCCCGGTGTGAGAGAGGCCTTTTGTTTACCTTGACATGCCGTTACCTGCCCCGCAACTGAGTCACATCCCTAACCGCTCCACGAGAGGCGCTGGTAGCCATCGCGGCATAGGCCTGCAAGGCCGCACTGACCTGACGCTGACGATTGACCGGCTGCCAGCCCAGCCCCGCATCCATCGCCTGACGTCGACCAGCCAGGTCCTCAGCAGACAGCGTCACATTGATGCTGCGACTAGGAATATCGATCTCAATGGCATCACCCTCCTGCACCAAACCAATCGCCCCCCCCTCGGCCGCCTCCGGCGAGACATGGCCAATCGACAAGCCTGAGGTGCCACCAGAAAAACGTCCATCCGTAATCAAAGCACAAGCCTTGCCCAAACCTTTTGATTTCAGGTAACTGGTCGGGTAAAGCATCTCCTGCATACCCGGTCCACCGCGTGGCCCTTCGTAGCGAATGATAAGTACATCACCTTCTTTAATCTCGTCACCCAGAATCGCAGCCACTGCATCATCCTGACTCTCAAAGATACGCGCCGGCCCTGAAAATGTGAGATTGGCATCATCTACCCCTGCCGTCTTCACCACACAGCCATCCTCGGCGATATTACCAAACAGCACCGCCAAACCACCCTCCGTACTGAAGGCATGTGCCATATCACGAATACAGCCGTTGGCACGATCAACGTCAAGCGTAGGCCAACGCTTGGCCTGACTAAAGGCCTGCTGAGTCGGCACATTACCCGGCGCCGCCTTGAAGAACTGCTCCACCTCGGGCGCATCAGAACTGCAAATATCCCACTTGGCCAGGGCATCCACCAAACTTGGGGCATGCACCATTTTTGCATCACGATGCAGCAGGCCACCGCGATCCAACTCAGCCAAAATAGCCATCACCCCACCAGCACGATGGACATCTTCCATATGATAAAGCTGGGTCGACGGCGCCACCTTGCACAACTGCGGCACTTTGCGCGACAACCTATCGATATCCGCCACAGTGAAATCCACCTCAGCCTCTTGCGCCGCCGCCAGCAGGTGCAGAATAGTATTGGTCGAACCCCCCATTGCAATATCAAGACACATGGCATTTTCAAATGCTGCCTTGGAGGCAATCGAACGCGGCAAAACCGAGGCATCATCCTGCTCGTAATAACGCTTGGCCAGATCAACAATCAAACGGCCCGCACTCAGAAACAGCGCCTCGCGATCAGCATGAGTCGCCAACATTGAGCCATTGCCCGGCAATGACAAACCCAAGGCTTCGGTCAAACAGTTCATGGAATTAGCGGTAAACATACCGGAACAGGAACCACAGGTCGGACAAGCCGAACGCTCCATGGTCGCCACATCCTCATCAGACTCATCCGGGTTAGCCGCCGAAACCATGGCGTCCACCAGGTCCAGATGCACCTCTTTACCCTTGATGATCGCCTTGCCAGATTCCATCGGCCCGCCAGAAACAAATATCACTGGAACATTCAGCCGCAGCGAGGCATTCAACATTCCCGGGGTGATCTTGTCGCAGTTAGAAATACAGACAATGGCATCGGCACAATGGGCATTGACCATATACTCCACCGAATCGGCGATCAGCTCACGCGACGGCAGCGAATACAACATGCCACTGTGGCCCATAGCGATGCCGTCATCAATGGCGATGGTATTAAACTCCTTCGCCACCCCGCCGGCCTTCTCTATCTCTCGCGCCACCAGCTGACCCATGTCTTTCAGATGAACATGGCCCGGCACAAATTGGGTAAAGGAATTGGCCACCGCAATGATCGGCTTACCGAAATCATCATCCGTCATGCCGGTGGCACGCCACAAAGCACGGGCACCGGCCATATTGCGGCCGCTGGTAGAGGTACGGGAACGGTATTCAGGCATGGGGCAAACCTCTGATTCTGCTTAACTTGAAAAGGGGGTAAAGATAACAAATTTGAGCGCCGGGCGCGATGGGCCAGACTTAGGCTGTCATTTTGAAAGTAACGTAACGTAGCGAAGATCCGTAATCTAGATATGGCAAGCATCTTATTCTTATCACCTTCATCACGCTTATTAATCCGCAACCGACCGGAAACAAGGATAAACAGATAACTCTCGTGATCACCCGCAACCATAACCTTCACACCCTTGCCGGCTTTATATGCAGTGATATAGCACCACCTCTTGATGCTCAGGATCACGAAACATCTCACTGCACTCCATCATGCGACAGATTTCATCTCTATAAGGATGCGCCACTGCCAACCTATTCCAGGCTATCGAATACGCTTCCTGCCTTTAAACCACTAGCCATTACACACTCCGCATACGATTCAATGCTTATTATCCGCACACTTAGCAAGACTACCGACTGAAATGAAGCCCTATCGGGCGAGCAAAACCATTTCTACCTGAATTAACCCCTTGCCAGCAGAAATATCGTAAAATCCCCTCCCTCTTTGAAGTACAAATCCCGGAGCCCTCATGAACACTCCTAACAAGCAGCTGGCCAAACTGGAAAAGAAACTGCTGCATTACACCGGTAAGGCCATTGCTGATTTCAACATGATCCAGAAGGGCGACCGGGTCATGCTGTGCCTGTCCGGCGGCAAGGACAGCTTTACCCTGCTCTACCTGCTCAACAAGCTACGCATCCGCAGCAACAACAAGTTTGAGCTGTTTTCCTTCACTCTAGATCAGGGTCAGCCAGGCTGGGATGATTCCAAGCTGCGCGCCTGGATGGAGAACCAGAAGATCCCTTACGAAATCTATAAACAGGATACTTATTCAGTCGTCATCGACAAGGTACCGGAGAATAAGACCTACTGCTCGCTGTGCTCACGCCTGCGCCGTGGCTCTATCTACACCTACGCAGCAAAGCACGGTTACACCAAGATTGCCCTGGGCCACCATCGTGATGACATGATCCAGAGCCTGATGATGTCAATACTCTATAACGGTGAGATCAAGTCGATGCCACCCAAGCTACTAACCGACAACAAGAAACACATTCTGATCCGCCCCATGGCCTACTGCCAGGAAAAGGATATTGCCGCCTTTGCTGAGCTGATGGAGTTTCCCATCATCCCGTGCAACCTGTGCGGCTCACAGGAAAACCTGGCGCGGCAGCGGATCAAAAAACTAATCAACGATCTTGCCGATGAAAACCAAAAAATCCCCAGCAATATGCTACACGCCCTACAAGCACTGAAACCCAGCCAACTAATGGACAAGAACCACTGGGACTTCAAAAACCTGGAACAACAACGCCAGCAAGCGAGCGAGAAGACCGACAACACCCCACAAGCTAATCCATTTTGATCCCTAAACGAAAAAGGGAGTAGACATCGTCTACTCCCTTTTTTGACTCCTCCAACCAAGGTCGGAACACTCTTGTCTCTCAACTACACCATCAACTGCCCTGAGACCAGCGACAACGAGATAACCACACCTAGGCCGCCAAGCAAAAGCGAAAGCGTGTGCTCCATCACGGGTTTTTTGATTTCTCTATACATGGTGTTTCCCCCTAGGGAATTGAGGACAGAGTTAAGCCATCAATTCAGTTGCGAACAGCGCAACAGAAACAACAATACCCAAAACACCCATTACCGCGCCAAAAGTCTTTTCCATGATAAATCTCCTCAGATCTGTATTGAATGAAGGTTCCCCAACCTATCCGTTCGGTAAATCCCGTAACGGCTGCCAAGTACCTTAGCAAAGTACTAGGGATATTTTCAAGTATTTTTTACTAAAAAAGTCAGGATTAAAGCTTTTGATAATTATAGGGTTTTTTATCACTACAAAGACAGCGGACATTTTACACCCGACACAACAGGTGCAAAATAAACAAAAAACAGCGACAATCATTCGCAGGAAATATAGAGACACATCTATGAATTCAAAGACTTACAAAACAAGTCAGGAATAAAATCAGTATGGATAACGAGGCAAGCAACATCAATCAGCAGTTCGTTCACTGGTTTCGCCAGTCGTCCCCTTACATTCATGCCTTTCGCGGCCGCACATTTGTGCTGGCGTTTGATGGCGCCGCCGTTGCCGATGAAAATTTTCCCGGCCTGATTCACGATATTGCCCTGCTCAACAGCCTCGGTATTCGCCTGGTACTGGTGCATGGCGCACGACCGCAGATTGAAAACCGTCTACAGGAAAAAAACACCAAATTCGACTACGTAAATGGCCTGCGAATTACCGATGACATCGCCCTGGACTGCGTTAAACAGGCGGTTGGCAGTGTTCGTGTCGAGATTGAAGCTCAGCTATCGATGGGGCTAGCCAATTCACCCATGGCCGGGGCAGGTATCCGCGTTGCCTCAGGCAACTATGTGACAGCCCAGCCCTTAGGCGTGCGTGACGGTGTTGATTATTGCCACACTGGCGAGGTACGTCGGATTGATAGCGAAGCGATTAAACAGCGGCTTGATGATAACGCAATCGTGCTAGCTTCACCGCTAGGTTATTCCCCCACTGGCGAAACCTTCAACCTGACCGCCAACGAGGTGGCTGCAGCAATTGCCGAAGCCTTGCAGGCAGACAAGCTGCTGTTTCTGACCGAAGAGAATGGTATTCACGATACTAAAAACCATCTACTGCGCGAACTGAATACAGACCAAGCCCAACAGCTTTTGATACGGCAGCAGAACACAGCTGACGAACTTCAATATTTACGTCATGCCATTCAGGCCTGCCAGCGTGGCGTGACGCGCACCCATCTGATTGACCGCCACATTGATGGTTGCCTGCTACAGGAATTATTCAGTCGAGATGGTATCGGCACTTTAATAACCTCAGGCCATTTTGAGGAAACACGTCAAGCCAATATCGATGATGTCGGCGGCATTCTCAAACTAATTCAGCCTTTGGAACAAGACGGCATGTTGGTGCGTCGTTCACGCGAGCAGCTGGAGCTGGAGATCGAACATTTCAACGTTGTTGAACGCGATGGCACCATCGTCGCCTGTGCAGCACTATACCCCTACGCCAATGAACACGTAGCTGAACTGGCCTGTCTGGCCGTACACCCGGATTACCGTAATATCAACCGTGGCAGCGAACTGTTAGCCTATACTGAGAAGGCGTGCAAGCAACAAAATATAGACAGGATTTTTGTACTGACCACCCACACGGCACACTGGTTTCAGGAACGTGGATATGACAAGACCAATCTGGAAGCCCTGCCGGTTGAGCGGCAGTCACTTTACAACTATCAGCGCAAATCCAAGGTGTTTATAAAACAGCTATAACTGCTCAGCTGCTAGTTATAACCTGCTCGGATCAACCCGCCCAGGCCTTCCTCAACCAGGGCATCACCCAGATACTGTCGGATCTCGAGCACTGTTTCCATCTTTAAAACATTTTCCAGTAGCTGCTGGGCACGACTCCGGCTGACCTGCCTAATTACCCACTTGACCCGCAATAGACTGGAAGCACTCATACTAAGACTGCCAACCCCCATTGCCAGCAGTAATAATGCGGCACGCGGGTTGCCAGCCATTTCGCCACAGACACTAACGGCACAACCATGCTTTGCTGCGCCTTCAACCACATGTTTGATAGCCATGATTACCGCAGGGCTCAAGCTGTCATAAAGCTCGGCGACGCTGCCGTTATTCCTATCCACGGCCAATAGGTATTGAGTCAAGTCATTGCTACCGATCGACACAAAATCGACCCGCTTGGCAACTGCATCGATCTGATAGACCAGTGACGGCACTTCGATCATGACACCAAGGCGAGGTTTTACTATCGGCTCACCAACATCTTCCAGCAACTCCTTATAACCCTGTTCGATCAGCGCCAGCGCCTCGTCAAGCTCACTGATATTGGTGATCATCGGCAACAGGATGCTGAGGCTGTCAAAGCCGATACTGGCTCGCATCATCGCTCGCACCTGAGCCAAAAACAGCTCGGGATGATCCAGCGTGACACGAATTCCACGCCAACCAAGAAAAGGGTTGTCTTCCTTAATCGGGAAATAAGACAAACTTTTATCACCACCGATATCAAGCGTGCGCAACACCACCGGTTTGGCGGCAAAGGCCTCGATAACCTGGCGATAAATACCCACCTGTTCATCCTCAGTGGGAAACCTATCACGCACCATAAATGGAAACTCGGTGCGGTATAAACCAATGCCTTCGGCGCCACTCAACAGTGACGGGGTAATATCCGACAACAGGCCGGAATTGGCGTACAAGGGGATACGAAAACCATCCGGCGTCTGGGCTGGCTCATCGCGCAGCTCAGCCAGCTCGGCAGTCATCTGCGCCTCTTCACCCGCCAGGCGCTCATATTCAGCACGGACGTTGGCAGATGGTGAGACATAGACCCGGCCGTTATAACCATCGGTAATCAGCGACTGGCCTTCCATCCGTGCCACCGGCAGATCTTTCAGGCCAACAACCGCTGGGATCCCCAGGGCTCGAGCCAAAATCGCCACATGCGATGATGATGAACCCTTGGCCGAAATCACCCCGATCAAACGCTCTAACGGTGCCTCGGCCAGCATGGTGGCAGTAATCTCATCGCCAACCAGAATAGTCTTTTCCGGATAGGGTGGCGGTTTGTGCCTGCCCTTTTGAATAAAGCGCAAAATACGCCGGCCAAGATCGCGGATATCCTCAGCACGTTCGCTCATGTAGGGATCTTCCATCGCCATGAACATCTGCACATGCTCATTGATGGTGGCCCGCAAGGCGCCTGATGCCCAGCTACCCTGACGAATTCGGCTTTTTACCTGATCTATCAGGCTGGTACTGCTGAGCATTTGCAGATAGGCATCAAACAATGCCTGGTCATCCTGCGTCAGGGCAACACTCAGGCGTGCCTGCAGACTACGAATATCAGACTTGGCCATATCGACCGCGCCTTCAAACACCTCAATCTCAGCTTCGACATCCCCTATCTGTCTATCGGGTACAGCATCTAAATCGGCAGAGGGATAGATAACCAGGCCGGTACCAATACCCACCCCGGGCGAGCCCGGCAAACCATGCAGGGCCACACCTTCATTGGCGTTTGTCACCAGCCGGGCAATGCCGCCACTTACCTCGGCATGGGCAATCGCACCCGCCAGCTGGGCCGCCACCGTCAACAGAAAGGCCGTTTCATCCTCTTCAAAGCGACGCCGAGCACGTTGTTGCACCACCAACACCCCCAGCACCTTGCGATGATGAATAATGGGCACGCCGAGAAAGGCATGAAATGCCTGCTCATCAGTACCAGAGAGAAAGTGGAAGCGAGGGTGCTCCGGGGCATTGTCCAGGTTAACCGGTTCGGCCCGCTCTGCCACCAGACTCACCAGGCCCTCGCCAAAGGCCAGACAGGCCTGTCCCACCGCTCGAGGATTAAGACCGTCGGTGGCCATCAGGATATGATGCTGTTGCTGTTGGTTGACGAGATAAGCAGAACAGACATCCACCTGCATTGCCTCTTTGACACGCCGGACGATAATCGACAGGGCCTGCTCGATATCACCGGCCTGACTCACTTCCTGAATGATGCGTTGCAGTATCGCCAGCATAGTCTCTAACGCCTTGAGGGATCCTGCTTCAGCGACAGCTCTTGTTTGTCGTATCCAAGCAGATGAGCCAACTCTTGCAAAGCCCGGCTATAGACTTGACGTTTAAAATGCACCACGTCTTTAACCGGACGCCAGTAATCAACCCAGCGCCAGTGATCGAATTCAGGCATAGGCGTGGTATCAAAACGCACTGCGGATTCATCAGCCTGCAGACGCAACATAAACCAGACCTGTTTCTGGCCAATACAGACAGGCTTACTATTATGACGGATCAAACGTTTTGGTAGCCTATAACGCAGCCAGCCCCGGGTAACCCCCATAACATCGACATGTTCGGCCGACAGGCCGACCTCTTCGGCAAGCTCACGATACATCGCCTCCTCGGGAGTTTCGTCAGTGCGAATACCTCCCTGCGGAAATTGCCACGCATCCTGCCCTATCCGCCGAGCCCAAAACAACTTACCTTCGCCATTGCTTAGAATAATCCCGACGTTTGGTCGATAGCCATCTGAATCAATCACTTAAAACCTGTTTAAAATTATCAATATATACGAACCATTGTTCCATAAACTGACCACTCTGATCAATTGAACAATTGTCTTCTGTATAATTGTTCGGCATTTACCTTTAGCTATTAAGCGCCTATTCTTAGCCGTTTTACAATACGCTGCGGAGAACCCTGTGAATTTGGCAATTTTCGACCTCGATAATACCCTGTTAAATGGCGACAGCGACTACCTGTGGGGTCGTTTTCTGGCCGCCGAGGGAGTTGTCGATGGTGATTTTTACGAACGTGAAAACCAGCGCTTTTACGACGAATATAAGGCTGGCACACTAAATATCTTCGAATTTCTGCGCTTTTCTCTGCAGCCGCTGGCAAACAACAAGCTGGAAAGCATGCTGGCATTACGACAGAAATTCATGGCATCAAGCATTGACCCCATCATTCTGCCCAAGGCCCGCAAACTGTTGCAAAAACACCGCGACCAGGGCCATGTACTGCTAATCATTACCGCCACCAATACATTCGTCACCCAGCCCATCGCCGCAACCCTGGGGATCGACAACCTGATCGCCACCGATCCGGAATTCAAAGATGGCCGTTACACAGGCGAGGTCAGCGGCACACCCTCATTTCGTGACGGCAAGGTCAAACGCCTCAATACCTGGCTAGAGAAAAATGGCTACAACCTGGCCTCAAGCTGGTTTTATTCTGACTCCCACAATGACCTGCCACTGCTGGAAATAGTCACCCATCCCATCGCCGTCGATGCCGATGACACCCTGTTGCAGCATGCCGCTGCCAAGGGCTGGGACAGCATCAGTCTCAGAGACTAAAAACAAAAAGGGGTGGTAAACCACCCCTAATCATCACGTTTGAAAACTACAGAAAGCTATCCCTATTAGTCGCACGGACCTGAGCATCCTGCCTGGTGATAATGCCCTGGCGCACCAATTCGATCAGGCACTGATCCAACGTCTGCATACCCAAACCCTGCCCTGTCTGGATAGCTGAATACATTTGCGGCACTTTATTTTCACGTATCAGATTGCGGATTGCCGGCGTGCCAATCATAATCTCATGCGCGGCAACACGGCCTCCGCCGACACGCTTCAACAGGGTCTGCGAAATTACCGCCCGCAACGACTCCGACAACATGGAGCGCATCATGTCTTTTTCCGCCGCCGGAAAAACGTCGATAATACGGTCAATTGTCTTGGCCGCTGAACTGGTATGCAGGGTACCGAACACCAGATGGCCGGTCTCGGCTGCCGTCAATGCCAGGCGAATAGTTTCCGGGTCACGCATCTCACCCACCAGGATAATATCCGGGTCTTCGCGCAGGGCGGAACGCAGCGACTCACTGAAACCAAGCGTATCCCTATGCACCTCACGTTGATTCACCAAACATTTTTTACTCTGATGCACAAACTCTATTGGATCCTCGATAGTAAGAATATGGCCAAACTCGGTATTATTCTTGTAATCCACCATCGCTGCCAGAGTGGTTGATTTACCCGAACCGGTAGGCCCGGTCACCAGCACCAGTCCACGCGGGTTGTTGGAGATGTCTCTAAATACCGCCGGACACTTCAAATCTTCCAACGACAAGATGTTTGAAGGAATGGTACGGAACACACCACCAACACCACGGTTGTGATTAAATGCGTTGACACGGAAACGGGCCAGGCCAGGGATCTCAAATGAGAAATCGGTTTCAAAGAACTCTTCAAAGTCCTTACGTTGACGGTCATTCATGATGTCGTAGAGCATATTGTGCACCGCCTTGTTATCCATCGGCGGCACATTAATGCGGCGTATATCACCGTCAACACGAATCATGGGGGGCAAGCCCGCCGACAAGTGCAAATCCGACGCAGCATTTTTTACACTAAAGGCCAGCAACTCGGCTATATCCATGGCATTCCCCCTTGTAATCTCTTAAGTGTGTTTCGCGAAGACGATTCCCTATCATTAGCGGCATCATTACCGGCTTCTTGATGCACCAACGATACCACCGCCAAGCTGATACAATAACGCCCCTACACTGCACGGGCAATGGACATGAGTAACCTACAACAACGCCTCAACCAGGTACTAAATCAAATCCGCGCCGCCGAGCAACAACATCAACGCCCACACGGCAGCGTGAAACTTCTGGCCGTAAGCAAGACCTGGCCACTAAAAAACATACTCGAGGCGAGCAAAGCTGGACAATGCTGTTTTGGCGAAAGCTATGTCCAGGAAGCCATCGCCAAGATTGACAGCTGTGCAGAAAAGCTGGAGTGGCATTTCATCGGCCACCTGCAATCAAACAAATCACGCCAGATTGCCACACGCTTTGACTGGGTTCACAGCGTTGACCGGCTCAAACTGGCCCAACGTCTGAGCGAGCAACGCCCTGCCGAGCTGGCGCCATTAAATATTTGTTTGCAGCTCAATATCAGTCTTGAAGCGAGCAAATCTGGTTTTCTCCCAGACGAAATCACAGCCGCTGCCAAGCAAATCTACCAACTACCAAATATCAAACTGCGTGGTCTGATGGCAATTCCCGCCCCCAGCGATGATTTCGAACAACAACGCAGCACCTTTCGCCAGGTCGCGAGACTGCAACAACAGCTCATTGAGCACGGTATGGAACTGGACACTCTATCGATGGGCATGTCCGGGGACCTGGAAGCCGCGATTGCTGAAGGTGCCACCATCGTCCGTGTTGGCACAGCAATTTTCGGCCAACGCCATTCATCCCCAAAAATTTTGGACACCTGATTGGGCGAAACAACTGATTGCGGTACACTCGATTAAATAACACCATATGAGCAACAAAAGCAGACTATATATTATGAACAAACTCAAAATCAGTTTTATCGGTGCCGGCAACATGGCCAGCAGCCTCATTGGTGGCCTGCTGGCTGATGGCAATGCCCCTGCAAACATCCACATCGCCGACACTAACTCAGAGCAACTGAACGCACTGCAACGACGCTTTGCTGTGACGATCAGCCAATCAAACAACACCGCAACTGAAACCGCTGACATCCTGATCCTGGCAGTCAAGCCTCAAGGCCTGAAACAGCTTGCCGAAGAGATACGCGAAACAGTACAACGCACGCAACCATTAGTGATCTCGATCGCTGCTGGTGTGCAGGAAAAAGACCTCAACCGCTGGCTCGGCGATAACGTCGCCATCGTTCGCGTCATGCCCAACACCCCGGCGCTGATTCAGGCCGGTGCCTCTGGGCTCTACGCCAACGACAAGGTAACGGAAGATCAACGCAACAGCGCCGAGACCATCATGCGCGCCGTTGGCGTTGCCGTCTGGGTTGATAGCGAGCAACAAATGGACGCGGTTACCGCTATTTCCGGCAGTGGCCCAGCCTATTACTTTCTTTTCATGGAGGCCATGCAAACGGCCGGACAGGAATTAGGACTGAGCGCCGAAACAGCGCGCCTTCTGACCCTGCAAACCGCCTTTGGCGCCACCAAGATGGCACTGGAAAGTAGTGAAGACTGCGCCGGCCTGCGTCAACGGGTCACCTCCCCCGGCGGCACCACCGAGCAAGCACTACATACTTTTGAAGCAGGTGAGCTGCGCCAACTGATTAAACAAGCCGTCACTGCCGCCGCCAACCGTTCACAAGAACTAGCCCAGCTGCTTGGAGAAGAACGTACATGAATGGCTATTTTTCATCTGCCGCCACATTCTTGATCGAAGCGGTATTTAGCCTGTACATGCTGATCGTACTGCTGCTCCTAATGCTGCAGACAGTACGGGCAGACTTCTACAATCCACTCAGTCAGTTTATCGTCAAGGTCACCAATCCACCCCTTAAACCTTTGCGCCGCATCATTCCCGGCATCGCTGGTATTGATATGGCGTCAGTTGTATTGCTGTTTGCTCTGCAAATGGTCAAACTGGCACTCATTGCCTTTGCCGCCGGCATGATGTTATCCGTGGCCGGACTGGCAGTGTTATCAATCGCCGAACTCATTACCCTAGTGTTAAACATTTACATGTTCAGCATTCTGATTCAGATCGTTCTTAGCTGGGTTAGCCCCGGCGGCCACAACCCACTAACCGGCATTCTTTACTCTATTAATGAACCAATCATGCGGCCAGCCAGAAAAATATTACCACCCATATCTGGCATCGATCTGTCGCCTATCCTGGTATTTCTTGGCATCGGCCTATTGAAAATTTTAATTGTCAGCCCACTACTTGCTCTGGGCCGCAGCCTAGCATAAAAATAATACCAACCGTTTTTCAGTACCTTCAATAAAAATGGGCATTATCCAGCGGCCCAGACCAGCGGCCCAAAATTACTGGCCGCGTCACAGCAAAAATAAAACCCCTAAAGCCTTGTAAAAGTGTGACCGATAACTAGTTGGCATCGAGCGAAACTCGCTGATGGGACTGCAGAAACAACAACTTAGTTCAACTCAACAGTTACGGATATCATGGGGATTATGGAGGAAGATCTTTTCAAGCAGCAGATGCGGGCCTTCGACCGCTGGAAAGCTGAACTCATCCAGGTTATTCAGGATTATTATCACTGGCTTGAAACCCAGGGCAAAGGCACCACCGATATCAATGTTCGTCTTTTCGATGTCATTGAGTCACTCAAGTCCGATCACCTGACCATTGCCTTTGTCGCAGAATTCTCGCGCGGCAAGACCGAACTGATCAACGCCATTTTCTTCGCTGACTATAAACGTCGCCTTCTGCCATCAGAAGCCGGTCGAACTACCATGTGCCCAACCGAACTCTTCTATGATCACGAAGAGAACCAGGCCTATATTCGTCTGCTGCCGATTGAAACGCGACTACAGGAAAAAAGCATTTCCGAACTAAAAAAAGACAACTCGCAGTGGAAAACCATCAATCTGGACGTCAATTCACCCGACCAAATGGTTGAAGCCATGAAGGAAGTGATCACCACCAAAAACGTACCCCTGCAAACCGCCATCGATCTTGGTCTGTACAGCGAAGACACACCACGGAGGCGCAAAACTGACGAACGACCACCGCAAGAGATTGAAGTGCCGCAGTGGCGTCATGCCCTAATCAGTTTTCCCCACCCCTTGCTGCAACAAGGCCTGGCCATACTCGATACCCCCGGCCTGAATGCGCTGGGTACCGAACCGGAACTAACATACAATATGCTACCCGATGCCCATGCAGTGCTGTTCGTACTGGCTGCAGATACCGGCACCACCCGCAGCGACCTGGATGTATGGGAGTACTACATCAAGGAACACCGTGCCAGTGGCGACAGAGGGCTGGTCGCCGCACTGAATAAAATTGATACCCTCTGGGATGAATTGAAGACCGATGATGAAGTTAGCACCTCCATCACGACACAACAGCAAGATGTGGCCAAATCATTAGGTATTGATGCCAGCAACGTCTTTCCTGTTTCCGCACAAAAAGGCCTATTAGCGAAGACAAAAGACGACCATGACTTGCTGGAAAAGAGCCGTTTGATGGAGCTAGAACGCTATCTGGCCAATGAAATAATCCCGGCCAAACAAGGCATAATCCGCGACAATATTGTTGGTGAAATCGGCAGCCTAATCAAAATTGATCGTAACTCTATTGCCTGCAAATACAAACAAATCAAATCACAACTTGATGATCTAAAATCTGCCAGCGGAAAAAACACCAACTTGATTCAACATTTAATGCGCAAAGCACGTGAAAAACAAGCCGCCTACAACAACAACATGGAATATTTTCAGTCCAGTCGGCGCTCTCTAAATCAACAGGCCAAACTACTATTGAATGAACTAAGCCTGAAAAAATTTGATAACGTCGCCACCACAGCACGCAAGCAGATGACCGACAGTTGGACCACCGGCGGCCTAAAAAACGGCATGAAAACCCTGTTTGATGGTATTCGCGAAACCATGCAAATCTCTACCCGACATGCCGATGAAACGCATCAGCAAATTATCAACATTTATCAAAAATTTGAAAAAGAAACCGAACTTGAGGCACTTGACCCCAAGCCTTTTTCAACCGATAAATACGATACTGAAATACAGAAACTATATGAACAGGCCGAAGATTTCCGCTCCAGCCCGGTCACCACTATGACCGAACAAAATTTTGTGGTGAAAAAGTTTTTCATCTCCCTGGTCAGTCATGCTCGTGACATATTTTTCCAAGCAAACCAGGAGGCCGAAACCTGGTTCAAGGACATCATGATTCCATTGGCCAAACATGTCACCGAGCACAAACAACTGCTGGAACAGCACATGGAGACGCTCTACAAGATCAACGAATCCAAGGACAATATTGCCTCAAAGACTGTAGAGCTGGAGGGCCAATGCAGAAAACTGGCCGAACAACATGCTACCCTGGACGGCATGTTCAAAAAATTACAAACCCCCATTGGCACACAGGACGAACCAGACAGGCAGCAAGCCGCCAACGCCTAGCCCTTCTACAGCTTGCCATCGTAATCAACAATCAATGGCGCATGATCAGAAAACCGCTCATCCTTATAAACGAATGAGCTCTTTACCTTGTCTTTCAGACCCGGCGTAATCACCTGATAATCAATCCGCCAACCAACATTATTGGCCCAGGACTGACCACGATTTGACCACCACGTGTATTGCTCTGCCTCTTTATTCACTTCACGAAAGGCGTCGACATAACCCATCGGCCCAAACAGCTGATCCAGCCAGGCCCGCTCTTCCGGCAGACAACCCGAGTTCTTTTGATTGCTCTTCCAGTTCTTGATATCGATCTCTTTGTGGACAATGTTCCAGTCACCACAGATGATGAATTCACGTTGTTGACGACGCATCTTTTTCAGGCGTTCAGTGTAGCGATCCATAAAACTGTATTTAATCTGCTGCCGTTCATCCTTGGCTGAACCAGAAGGCAAATACAACGAGGCCACCGATAGTTTGCCAAAATCAGCTTGAATATAACGACCTTCGGCGTCCATGTCCTCGAACCCTTCACCCAGGCCACAAGTCACCTGATCCGGTTTCTGCTTACAATAAAGCGCCACGCCGGAATAACCCTTTTTCTCGGCATCAAAGAAATAGGCGTGATATCCCTCGGGATAGTGCAGCTCTGGCGACAGTTGATCTTCCTGAGCCTTGGTCTCCTGAATACAAATCACATCAGCATCCTGGCTCAACATCCAGGGGAAAAAACCTTTGCGCTCAGCGGCGCGTATGCCATTTAGATTGGCTGAAATAATTCTCATATAAAACTCTTTTTTGTTTAACAATTGGCCCACGGACCTCATCCAGCGTAAAATGCTAACCTTTATTTGCTCAGCACGGAATGACTATGCACGCTTATCAACGCGAATTTCTGGATTTTGTTATCGCCACCGATGCCTTACGCTTTGGTGAGTTCACTCTCAAGTCAGGTCGTGTCAGCCCCTATTTTTTCAACAGCGGTCTGTTCAACACCGGCTCAGCCATCGCCAAGCTGGGACGCTATTATGCCGCCGCTATCGAAAATTCCAAGATCGAATACGACATGATCTTTGGCCCTGCCTATAAGGGCATCCCGCTGGCCACCACTGCCGCCGCTGCCCTGGCCGATCACCACGGCCGAGACCTGCCCTATGCCTTTAACCGCAAAGAGGCCAAGGACCACGGCGAGGGCGGCACCATCGTCGGTGCTGCGCTGGCAGGCAAAGTGCTGATCATCGATGATGTGATCTCGGCCGGCACCTCGGTGCGCGAATCCATCGATATGATTAGCGCCGCTGGTGCCACCACTGCCGGCGTAGTCATCGCCCTGGATCGACAGGAGAAGGGCCAGGACGAGCGTTCAGCCATCCAGGAAGTGGAGCAGCAATATGGTTTCCCAGTCGCCAGCATCGTCAAGCTAGACGACCTGATCAGCTATCTGGGCGAAAAGCCTGAGATGGCCGATGCACTCAACAGCGTCAGCGCCTACCGCGAGCAATACGGCGTCAGTTAGATCCAAATCAGGCTAATGCCCATTAACAGGGTAACCACCTCAAAGACACGTTTAATGAGGCGGTTGCCCTTGACAATGGCATAGTGGGCGCCAAGATAACCGCCTAACAATGAACCCAGCAACAAGGCCGGCAGCCAGTCCCAGCGAATCTCACCCAACATGCCCAGAGTCACAGCACCTGCACCATTCCAAAACAGGCCAACCAGAATCAGCGTGTAAGCCACAGCTCGCTTGTAATCCAGGCCGAACCAATACACCAACCACAAAGTGACAAACAAGCCTGTGCCCGAGGTCAGCGAACCGTTCAGCACACCAATTAACAACAGCACTGCACCGCCAAGCAAATAGCCCGATACATTGCGATTCTGCAACTGCTGTTCTGAGCCAAGCTCGGGCTTGAGGAATGAATACACCCCCAGCGCAATGGTCAGCACCCCCAGGGCCACCTCAGCGATACGATCAGGCACCGCCAAAATAATACTGGCCCCCAGCACCACCCCGGGCAGACCGGTCGCCAGAATGAACAAGGCAAAACGGTAATCAATATTCCGTTCACGCCAATGGCGTGTGGTGGCACCAACACCCAGGGCAACACTGGCCACTTTGTGGGTTGCCAAGGCAACAGAAAATGGCAGCCCAAGAAATATCAAGGCGGGCAACTGAAGCAGCCCTGCACCACCACCTGCCAGGGCAGAAAAGGCATTAGCCACCAACGCGACAAAAAACAACAGCAATTGCTGATCCCAATTCAATCGTGATCCTTTCCGGGCTACAATGGGTAATAAGACATTATATTAATGGATGTTATGGATGACTTGCCGATATGGGTAATAAGAAATCATATTAATGGATGCTGTTTATGACTTGCCGTTACCGAAAATCAATTCTTTCACATTCACTTGTTTGCATTTTAGCCACACTAACAATTGTTTCATCAGCCTATGCCGCTGACCTATTTCGCTGGAAGGACGAACAAGGTAATACCCATTATACGGATCAGGTGCCACCCGAATATATAGAACAAGGCTATCGCGTTATCAGTGAACAAGGACTCACCATCCGCACTATAAAATCAACCCGTGAAATAGAAAGCAATCAAACACCAATCACGCCACAGCCTCCGAAAGAACTGGCCCTTGAAGATCAACGCTTGCTGATGACCTATAGCAGCGAGGAAGAAATCATCTCTACCCGCGCCAGAAAACTTGCCGACACCGAGGCAATGATGGGATTAACCCAGGAGACTATCGACCTGCTTGATACACAATTCCGCCAATTGGCAAAGCAAGCTGGCGATTTTGAAAAACAGGCCAAGCTAATCCCTGATTCATTACTGACCCAGATTTCCGGTGTTAAAAAGAAAATAAAAAATCATAAAGCCAGACTAAAACAAGGCACAGACAACATGGCAAAAATCGAACAAGAGTTTGACGAAACCCTACAGCGTTATCGTCAACTCAAAAGTGCTATGGATGAGTGAGATAGAACAATAACCCTAAGCTCTGATCAGCGTCCCTATTCCCTGATCGGTAAACAGTTCCAGTAATACGGCATGTTTTATCCGACCATCAATGATATGAACTGCACGCACCCCACCTTGAGCCGCCTCCAGAGCACACTGAATCTTGGGCAGCATGCCGCCATAAATAGTGCCATCAGCAATCAGTGTACTGATCTTCGCTGAACCCAAGCCTGTCAGCACATTATCCTCTTTATCGAGAATGCCACCCGTATTGGTCAATAAGATCAGCTTCTCGGCCTGTAACACTTCAGCCAGTTTGCCAGCCACAAGGTCGGCATTGATATTATAGGACTGGCCATTTTCACCGACACCAATCGGGGCAATAACGGGAATAAAGTCGCTATTCACCAGCATATCGACCACAGCACTATCGATAGACGCCACCTCACCAACATGACCAATATCAATAATCTCAGGCGTATTCATCTCCGGGGCATTCTGCTTGAATTTAAGTTTGCGCGCCCGAATCAGGTCGCCATCCTTACCCGTCAAACCAACAGCCCGGCCACCATGTTGATTGATGAGATTTACGATCTCTTTATTGACCAGGCCACCGAGCACCATTTCAACCACATCCATGGTCTCACTGTCGGTAACGCGCATCCCCTGAAAAAACCTGCTCTCTTTGCCAATCCGCTCCAGCAACTTGCCAATCTGTGGGCCACCACCATGAACAACAACCGGGTTAATTCCCACCAGTTTCATCAACACCACATCACGAGCAAAACTGTTTTTCAGTTCATCATCGACCATGGCATTGCCACCATATTTGATCACCAGGGTCTTGCCAGCAAAACGTTGTATGTATGGCAGAGCCTCAGTCAACACCTGGGCAACATTCATGGCCGCATTTTGATCTAATGTCATTACTATTTCCGTCTAAAAAGTTCTTAAGGCACTAAAAAGGTAATTGTAATTCAGGCGCCAGCTTTTGCAGTTGCAGCCTGAACAGCGTCTTGATGTGTTCCAACTCCTGCTCACTGTCTGCTTCAAATCGAAACATCAAACACGGCGTTGTATTCGAAGCCCTAACCAGACCCCAGCCATGTTTAAATTCCGCCCGTACACCATCAATAGTAATCAACTGAGCATCAGGTAATTCAAGTTTTTGTTCCAGGCGTTGCATCAACTTAAAGTGTTCTCCTTCGGCCATTGGCAACATTAGCTCTGGAGTACTAAATGCATTTGGTAACTCTGCAAAAACCTCAGCACTGGAACGCTGATCTTTTGACAAAATCTCCAACAAACGCAGCGCCGTATACAGTCCATCGTCAAAACCATACCAGCGGTCATTGAAAAAGACATGACCACTCATCTCACCCGCCAGTGCTGCGCCAGTCTCTTTCAGTTTGACTTTCATCAACGAATGCCCCGCCTTGCTCATCACCGCTTGACCACCGGCCTGTTCAATCACGCGATGCAGGTGACGACTGCATTTAACATCATAAATAATCTTTGCCCCAGGTTGCAGCTTCAACACATCCAAGGCATACAGCATCAACTGCCGGTCGGGCCATATTATTTCACCGTTTGAATCCACCACACCTAGGCGATCACCATCACCATCAAAAGCCAGACCAACATCAGCACCACTCTTTTTCACAGCCGCAATCAGGGCCTGTAGATTTACCGACTGGCTCGGGTCAGGATGATGATAAGGAAAACTACCATCCACTTCACAATAAAGCTCGATCACATCACAGCCAATGCTACGCAACAGTGCTGGCACAGTGGTACCAGAAACACCATTACCACAATCAACCACCACCTTAAACTTACGCCTAATCTTTATATCAGCCTGAACTCGGGCAGAATAATCGGCAACCAGGTTCTGTTTCGTATAACTACCGTCACCGACAGAAAAATCTGCTGACAGGATACATTGATAGATTTTCTGAATTGCTGCTTCGGCAAGCGACTCACCCTGTAACACCATCTTGAAACCGTTATAGTCAGGCGGATTGTGGCTGCCCGTCACCATTACTGCCGAACGGGCATTAAGATAGTGCGTGGCAAAATAGACCACTGGTGTCGGCACCATTCCCAGATCGATGACATCACGACCACTTTCACACAAGCCCTTAATCAGGGCCTCCGCCATTTCCTGGCTGGAAAGCCTACCATCACGACCCACAACAATCGCCTGCTCACCCCGCCGCCAGGCCTCGGTACCAAAGGCACGGCCAATCTGACAGACAATATCAGGGGTCAAGGTCCTGCCAACCACACCGCGAATATCATAGGCACGAAAAATAGATGTCGGAACAGCACCTGCATCGGGCTCCGATACAATTACAATGGGTTCTGGAACTATCGCTGTCTTGCTTTCTATTTGCTCGACATCGACCTGGTTATCTTCTTCTATCTCAAGCCCTGTTTCACCCTGATAAAGAATATTTACATATGAACTTTCAAATTCCTTGCGCCCGGCCTCTGACTCCTTCGCTGCACTACGCTTTATTTCTGCATCAGCCATAACCACCGGTTCAGTCTGCGGCATCACCGACCAATTCAATGTTTGCAGATTATTCAGGGTCGGCTGTAATTCAACCAAGCCGACATGGTAGTCCTTCCCCATCCATTTGCCCGCCAGCCGATCACGAACATAGCCATACAAAACGTTGGCACTGGCAATCACCGCCTTATCCATTACTCTTGCAAGAATCAACATCATCAACGCCAGCACAATCACAATGAACACATAGCCAAGCCAAAAAAGCACGCGCCAATCAATGCCCATAATGTGCCAGGCTTGTGGTTTCTCCCAATAGGACAAGCGCCATTGTGCATCCGCAAAGTCACTATTAAACTCCTGCGCCCCCGCTTTGACAGCCTCATCACCTCGGCCAACAAACTGTTCCACTGAACCATCAATCAACACCTGACTTAATTCAAGTCTGGCATCATTGAGCACAAGCTGCTTAATCGCCACGTCCAAAATTTCTGAATCAAAACGCACCAATACATAACCAACCAGCTTCTGTCCTTGCTTAAACGGACGAACGACATCGAGGTGACGACTGCCGTCCTGCATTTTGTGATATTCAAGCCTGGCCCGGCGTCCCTTATCTGCCTCATACACCAGGTCCAGCTCAGAAAAACTCAATAGCGGGTACTGACCCGCGAGCTGCTTTTCTTCCCCCTTGGCAAACATCATTACCTGACTGGCATCAATCATCGCAGCCAGATCTTTCTCGCGCACCTTGCGGCTATCTGGGTAGCTCAGTAATTCGACCAGGTTTGGATCTGCCGCCAGCAAGTTTACCCGTTCGACATAACGTTTAAGCAAGGCATCAACCTCAATGTTAAGCCTGGTTTTTTCAGCCTCTGCGCGCTGACTAATCTTTTCCTGCTGCAATGATGCCAGCAAAAAATAGACCGTCAGTGCCAGCGCAAATAACGCCACCGCCGCCGCCAGAACCACCCTGCCAGCGTTGGATGGTAATGAAGTTTGCGGCTGCATGCCCCACCCAGCATCGACCTCCACGTGTTTCTTTTTAAACATACTGATTTCCAGCCACTTGCACTGTCTACATCACTTGAGCCTAATGGCGGCCGGTATGGCCAAAGCCACCTTCACCACGATGACTCTGTTCAAATTCATCGACCACTTCAAAGCTAGCCTGCACCACCGGCACAAACACCAACTGGGCAATGCGCTCACCTATATTCATTTCAAACGGCTCACTGCCGCGATTCCAACAAGAGACAAACAACTGGCCCTGATAATCAGAATCAATCAAGCCCACCAGGTTACCCAGCACAATGCCGTGCTTGTGGCCCAGCCCTGAGCGGGGCAGAATCACTGCTGCCAGGCCTGGATCACCCAGGTGAATGGCAATACCCGTTGGTATCAACTGGGTTTCGCCCGGCTTCAACATAATAGGTTCATCCAGACAGGCACGCAGATCCATGCCCGCCGCGCCAGCGGTGGCATAGTTCGGCAACGGAAATTCGTTGCCAATGCGCTTATCCATAACCTTAATTTGTACTTTGTGCATGATATCTCTCTGCAATTAACGTGATTAATTCCCGCGCCACAATGCTTTTATCGGCACGTGTTATTTCCTGATTTCCACCTTGCCAAAACACCGTCAGGGCATTGTCGTCGGCATTAAAACCCAGGCCATCGCCCACCAGATTGGCGGCAATCATATCCAAGCCCTTGCGCTGCAGTTTGTCTCGAGCATATTGTTCCAGGTCATGTGTCTCGGCAGCAAAACCAACACAAAAAACCTTGTCTGTGGGCTTTGTGGACATCGCCACCTGGGCCAGAATATCTTCGGTACGCACCAACGATAGCGATAATTCAGCGACATTTTTTTTCATCTTTTTGGCCTGCACCGCTGCCGGGCGATAATCTGCCACCGCCGCCGCCGCAATAAATATATGGCTCTGCCCGGCATAAGCCTTGACCGCATCACTCATCTCAGCGGCTGTCTCCACCTGCACTCGCTCGACACCATTGGGGCAGGCAAGCACGGTCGGTCCACTCACCAGCACCACCTCGGCCCCAGCAATCGCAGCGGCCTCGGCCAGGGCATAACCCATTTTGCCGGAACTGTGATTGCTGATGTAACGCACCGGGTCAATGGCCTCACGGGTCGGGCCAGCCGTCAATAACACCCGACAACCCGGCAACGGCCCTTGCTGCCAATGTTTACCCAACACACCCACCAACTCTCTTGATTCAAGCATGCGCCCTGCACCGGTCTCGCCACAGGCCTGCTCACCCTCAGCTGGCCCCAGCAGGACTACGCCGCGCTGCTGCAAGACCTGACAATTATGCTGTGTCGCCTGATGGGCCCACATCACCCGGTTCATGGCTGGGGCGACAAACACGGGGGCTTCGGTTGCCAAGCACAGAGTAGTAAGCAGATCGTCCGCTAGGCCATGCGTCATCCGGGCAAGAAAATTGGCGCTGGCCGGGGCCACCAGCACCGCATCGGCCCAGCGCGCCAGTTCGATATGGCCCATGGCTGCTTCGGCCGAGCTATCCAACAAGGAGGTATGCACAGGGTTTCCCGACAGGGCCTGCATGGTTAAAGGGGTAATAAATTGGGTCGCTGAGGCCGTCATCACTACTCGCACCTCGGCGCCATGCTGACGCAGGCGCCTAACCAACTCAGCCCCCTTATAGGCGGCAATACCCCCCGTCACCCCAATGACGATTCGACGCCCCCTGACTCCCGCAACTACCGCCACAGACACTCCCGTGGATTTATAAATAATAAGAGGGGTAACATACCATTCTTGGGGGCAAACTCGAAACACAGATGTGTACATTAACGAGGAGTAGGCATGGCAATTACCGATTGGCCGGCAGACGAACGGCCACGCGAAAAACTTCTGCTACGCGGCCCGGCCGCACTCTCGGACGCAGAACTGTTGGCGATCTTTCTGCGCACCGGCATCGTCGGCAAGACCGCCGTTGATCTGGCTCGCGATTTACTCGACGAACACGGCAGTCTGCGCGCCCTGCTGGATGCCGATCAAAATCAGTTCTGTCGCAGCAAAGGCCTGGGCACAGCCAAATACGTGCAATTACAAGCCACGCTGGAGATGAGCCGCCGTCACCTCGACGAACGCATGCGCCGCGGCGATGCCCTGGCCAATCCTCACGATACGCGTCGCTTTCTCAGCGCCCGCCTGCGCGACTATCCACATGAGGTGTTCGCCTGCCTGTTTCTCGACAACCGCCACCGCGTCATCCAGTTTGAGGAATTATTTGTCGGCACTATCGACGGCGCCTCAGTGCATCCACGCGAGGTGGTCAAACGCGCCCTACACCACAATGCCGCGGCAGTGATCCTGGCCCACAACCATCCCTCCGGTATTGCCGAACCTAGCCAGGCCGATCAACACATCACCCAGCGACTGCGCGATGCCCTGAGCCTGGTGGACATCCGCATGCTGGATCATTTTGTGGTTGGTGATGGCGAACTGACCTCATTTGCCGAACGCGGCCTGTTATAAGATAAGTCATTGTTTTACAATAGCCACCGCTCTACAATGACGAGCCGTTGTCATATTATTATGCCAACAAAGCCGTTTTTACTTGAGCCCAGCCGCCAAATCTGGTATAAATTCGCCCTTCCTGCGCCGGGGCGCGGATAAAGAATTGATTTTGGAGAAAGACTCATGTCTAGAGTATGTCAGGTAACGGGCAAAGGCCCGATGGTTGGAAACAACGTTTCCCATGCCAACAACAGAACCAGACGCCGTTTTCTGCCTAACCTTCACAGCCATCGTTTTTGGGTTGAAGGCGAAAACCGCTGGGTAAAATTACGCGTCTCTACACACGGAATGCGCATCATCGACAAGCGTGGTATCAGTGATGTTTTGGCTGACATCCGCGCTCGCGGCGAAAAGGTTTAAGGAGACTGCATCATGGCGAAAAGTGCACGCGATAAAATTAGATTAATCTCAAGTGCCGGCACCGGTCACTTTTACACTACCGACAAAAACAAACGCAACATGCCTGAGAAGATGGAGATCAAGAAATTTGATCCCGTTGTCCGTCAGCATGTAATGTATAAAGAAGGCAAGATCAAATAAACACTGATCAATAGCCACAATAAAAAAACCCGCTGCGGCGGGTTTTTTTATTGCTTAGCACAAACCAACTAATTTTCTTAATGGCGTAAATCCGAATCAGCTTCTATATTCAGCATTTATTTTAACGTATTCATATGAAAGATCTGTCGTCCACAATTGCGCCCGCGCTGCGCCACGACCAAGATCTATCCCAATAGTTATTTCTTCCTCATCCATCACCGCCTGACCCGCCGCCTCGGTATATGCAGCATCACGACTGCCATTACAAACGATACAGACATCACCCAGCCAGATAGTGATCTTGCCAACATCCATAGCCTCAACACCAGCTCGTCCTACCGCAGCAAGAATACGACCCCAGTTCGGATCTGAAGCAAACAACGCCGTCTTCACCAGCGGTGAATGTGCAACAGCATAGGCAACCTGACGACACTCAGCTTTATTGCCACCGCCGCTGACGTTGATAGTGATAAATTTAGTTGCCCCCTCACCATCGCGGATAATAGCCTGGGCCAGAAATTGAAGCACATCGGTTACAGCAGCAGAAAATTCGTCATAACCAAAATCCGTCTCAGCGGCAAAGGCTACGTCAGCCTGACCACTAGCCACCAACACGCAGGCATCATTGGTCGAAGTATCGCCATCGACGCTAATACTATTAAAGCTGCAATCAACGGCCTGCTGTAACAACCGCTGCAACAAAACCGGCTCTACTTCTGCGTCCGTCGCCACGTACGCCAACATGGTTGCCATATCCGGGCGAATCATCCCTGAGCCCTTAGAAATCCCCGTTATGGAGACTGTCTTACCAGCAATATCAACCTGACGCGAAACTCCCTTAGCTAGGATATCAGTGGTCATTATTGCCCGGGCCGCCTTCAGCCAATTATCCGCCGACAGGTCAGCAAAGGCTTGAGGCAAGGCATTACGAATTTTTTCAGTCGGCAGCAACTCACCAATAACACCGGTGGAAAATGGCAACACCTCATCCGTCTTGCAGGCCGCCAACTCGGCCACTGCAGCGCATGACTCAAGCGCCGCCGTCACACCAAGATCGCCGGTACCCGCATTGGCATTACCACTATTGATCAAAAGATAACGCGTTGCTGCAGCCGCACCGTGCTGGCGGGCAAGCTTCACAGGCGCAGCACAAAAGGCATTGAGGGTATACACCGCCGCCGTTGCCGCCGCCGGGACAACCTCCATCAACGCCAGGTCATTGCGATCAGCATATTTAATACCCGCCGCGGCTATCCCCCAACGCACACCCGCTATCGGCAATAACACCTCTGGCTCAAGCAAACCTACCGGCATGACTAACCCAATTTACCGTGACATTGTTTGAATTTTTTGCCCGAACCACAGGGGCATGGCTCGTTACGGCCAACCTTGCGACCATCACGCACAAATGGCTCAACCTGCTCACCTGACTCAGTCTCTGCCTCTGGCAAAGCAGAAGCATTGGCATGCTGAAATTCCATATTGCCTTGACTGCGGCGCTGCTCGTCCACCGCGTCAACATCATTCTGGTCCTGTACCTGCACCCTGGAAATAAGACCAATCACCTCGTGCTTGATACGTTCCAGCAACTCAGTAAACATTTCAAAGGACTCGCGCTTGTATTCCTGTTTGGGATTCTTTTGCGCATAACCGCGCAGATGAATCCCCTGACGTAGATAATCCATCGCCGCCAGATGTTCCTTCCATTGGGTATCGAGCACCTGCAACATCACAGCTTTCTCGAAATGACGCAACACTTCGCTACCTGCCTGCTTTTCCTTGGCCTGATAGGCCGTTTCCAAGGTTTCCTGAATGCGTATGCGCAGAGTCTCTTCATGCAAAGCATCATCAGCATCAAGCCACTGCTGTACTGGCATAGCCTGGGCAAACTCATGCTCCAGCGCCGCCTCCAGGCCTGGTACGTCCCACTGTTCTTCGAGACTCTGTGGCGGAACAAATTCATTAATCACATTGTTAACCACATCCGCACGAATACCCTGGATAGCATCGGAAATATCGTCAAGAGCCATCAATTCGTTACGCTGTTCGTAGATCACTTTGCGCTGGTCATTGGCAACATCATCAAACTCCAAAAGCTGCTTACGCACGTCAAAGTTATGCCCCTCTACCTTGCGCTGTGCATTCTCGATGGCCTTGCTGACCCAAGGATGCTCAATCGCTTCACCCTCCTCCATGCCTAACTTTTGCATGATAGCGGCGACACGATCCGAGGCAAAAATACGCATTAGAGTGTCTTCCAACGACAGGTAAAAGCGCGATGAACCAACATCACCCTGACGACCGGCACGACCACGCAGCTGATTGTCAACACGACGGGACTCATGCCGTTCAGTGCCAATTATGTGCAAGCCACCCGCAGCCAGGACTTGGTCATGACGCTCTTGCCATTCAGTTCGAATCCGTTGCACAGCAACCTCATCATTTGCATCGATACCATCAAGGTCTGCTTCAAGACTCCCACCCAACACAATATCCGTTCCACGACCAGCCATATTGGTGGCAATAGTCACCGCACCGGCACGACCAGCCTGAGCGATAATATCCGCCTCGCGGGCATGCTGTTTGGCATTCAGGACTTCATGCTTTATACCGCCCTTTTTCAAAAAATCCGACAACAACTCAGACACATCAATCGAGGTGGTTCCGACCAGCACTGGCTGGCCACGACCATTGCACTCCTTGATGTCTTCAAGGATAGCCTTGAATTTGTCTTGCTGATTCAGGTAAACCAGATCCCCCATATCTTTGCGGGCTGTCTGTTTGTTGGGGGGAATCACCACCACTTCAAGACTATAGATCTCCTGAAACTCATAGGCCTCGGTATCAGCCGTACCGGTCATGCCAGATAGCTTATTGTAAAGACGGAAATAATTCTGAAAAGTGATGGAGGCCAGCGTCTGACTCTCGCTCTGGACCTTCACCCCTTCTTTGGCCTCAACAGCCTGATGCAGACCCTCAGACCAACGTCTACCAGGCATCGTACGACCGGTAAACTCATCGACAATCACAATCTCATTGTTCTGAACAATATAATCCACGTCACGCTGATACAACGCATGAGCGCGCAAAGCGGCGCTCATATGGTGCATCAGGGCAATGTTAGCGGCATCGTAAAGGCTCTCACCCTCTTGCAACAGCCCGTTTTCCACCAGCATTTCTTCAAGTTTTTGATGACCGGCCTCCGTCAGAAAGACTTGCTTGGCCTTTTCATCAACCGTATAGTCACCATCACCCTCAGCGCCATCTTCGCCCTCCACCTGCTGTCTTTCAAGCCTGGGGATCAGCGTGTTCATCTTGCTGTAGAGGTCTGAATTGTCATCGGTTGGACCGGAGATAATCAACGGGGTGCGAGCCTCATCAATAAGAATCGAATCGACCTCATCAACCACCGCAAAATTCAGCTCTCGCTGCATCCTATCATCGGCTCGGAAGGCCATATTGTCCCGCAGGTAATCAAAACCGAATTCGTTATTGGTGCCATAAGTAATATCTGCGGCATAGGCAGCACGCTTTTCTTCTGGATCCTGGCCCGATAGAATCACACCAACACTGAGCCCCAAAAATTCATACAATTGCCCCATCCACCTAGCGTCACGCTGGGCCAGATAGTCATTCACTGTAACCAAATGCACGCCCTTTCCTTCCAGGGCATTCAGATAGACCGCCAGCGTCGCCACCAGAGTCTTACCTTCACCAGTGCGCATTTCGGCAATCTTGCCATCGTTCAGAACCATGGCGCCAACCATCTGCACATCATAGTGACGCATATTCAATGCGCGCTTGCCACCCTCACGAACCACAGCAAAGGCCTCGGGCAAAATTGACTCTAGGGTCGCCCCGTCAGCCAGGCGCTGGCGTAACTCAAGCGTTTTTGCTCTGAGTTCATCGTCTGACAGCGCCACAAAGACCTCTTCCTGAGAGTTGATCTGAGCAACAACCTTATGCATCTTCTTCAGCACCCGCTCGTTACGGCTGCCAAAGACTTTTTTCAATAACTTAGTAACCATTAGCCTTTAGAAATCTTCGCTGGAAAACACATTCACGCTGGATTGCGCATAGATTAAGGATAATAAAGCAAATCGCCCTATTTAGAAAACAAATAGGGCTATATCAAGAAGGAAATATCTTTCTAACGACGGGCAGTACGGACATACTTGGCCGGATCAACCGCTCGACCATGACGCAGCACTTCAAAATGCACGTGAGGGCCGGTTGAACGACCGCTCGATCCCATCAAGCCAAGTGGCTGGCCTTTTTTGACTGTATCACCCACAGCCACCAGATTTTCACTATTGTGAGCGTAGCGCGTCACATAGCCGTTACCATGATTGATCTCCACCATGGTGCCGTAACCATATCGTTCGCCCGACCAGGTAACGACACCAGCCCCCACTGCCAGAATCTTGGTGCCCAGCTTACCCGCAATATCAACTCCATTATGCTGGGCTGGACGGCCTGTAAATGGATCTGTTCGCGTACCAAAAAACGACGACAACCAGCCTTTTTCCGCAGGAAAGCCAGCAGGAAACACTTCATTTTGAAGGTTTTTTGACATCAACAGTGATTCCAGCACTGCCAACTGCTGTTCACGATCGTCCAACTGAGTCCTCAAGCCAGCAAATGAAGCCATAAAATCATTTAATTCCGCCTCTGGCAAACCATCAGTCGCAGCGGCTGGGCCACCCTGAGCTGGGGCGCCCTGAAAATCGAACTCACCTTTTTCAAGATCCGCCATCTCAGTGAGACGTTCACCAAGGGCGTCAAGCCGAACTACGCGTGATTGTAACTCCGCCAAACGCAGAGTTAGGGCATTAATATTCTCTTGCGCCCCCTGCTTTGCACCCTCAAGATCCTGACGCTGGAGTTCTAGCTCTGCGCGCAAGCTTGAAGCCAAACGCTCCTTCTGCACTATGGCATCATTAACCCCCATGGTATAACCGGCAAACAAGGCAACAACAGGGACCAACAACACTATTACTGCTAAACTGGAAAAAGCTGAACGACGACTCATGCGCCGCGCTACGCCTTTTGAGTTTTTAGGTAATAGTATAATGGCCATATTATAAGTTTAGCCCCTAGATCAATCCATAAATCGCAGTTAGCCGGAAACCAACGTGAAAGCACCGACCCCATTAAAAAAAATTCTTGATTCCAAACCTACTACACAGCGTCTCATACAACAGGTCAGCAAGCTAAAACGGCTCAACCATCGTCTTGCCGGGCTTTTGCCTACTGCCATTGCGCAGCACTATAAAATAGCAACCATCGGGCGGGGAGTACTAACAATATTATGCTCATCATCCGCTTGGGCCGCACGCTTGCGCTTACAACAAGCAAAAATCATCAACGGCTTTCAGGATCTTGAGATCCATTCCCTGGCCATACAGATCGAGCCGGTCAAAGCCAACAACATCGCCGACCACCCCAGAAAGCCGACTACAAAGATGTCACAACAAACCTCTAAGCTATTGATTGACCTATCAGAAACGACGTCAGATCAAAAACTAAAACAAGCATTGGAGCGCCTTTCTAAACGCACTAGCAAATTCTCTTAATGGCCCGCCTACCATTCTTATCGGCCCACCAGAAGCCAGCTTAACGCCGACCGTTTAAGTTTAATTGAAAACTGCGATAGAAGTCTAAAATCTATTTGAATTATGTCGCCAACAGAGGCTGCATAAAGGAGATGGGCGCCTGCTCATCGCCCTCAAATGTAACCAGCTCCCATGCATCTTCCTGAACCATCAGGGCACGAAGTAATTGATTATTCAAGGCGTGACCTGACTTATGACCGCTGAAAGCACCAATCAGGCTGCGACCAAGCAGATAAAGGTCGCCAATTGCATCGAGAACCTTATGCTTAACGAATTCGTCCTCGTAACGCAGCCCGTCATCATTGAGGATGCGATAATCATCAACCACCACCGCATTTTCCATACTGCCACCCAGGGCCAGGTTTTTGGCCCGCAACGCCTCAATATCCCGCATAAAACCAAAAGTGCGAGCCCGACTGACCTCTTTTACAAATGACGTAGTAGAAAAATCTATACAGGCTTCCTTGGATCGGCCATTAAAGGCAGGATGATCAAAATCGATAGCGAAAGTGACCTTAAAGCCCTCAAATGGCTCGAACTTCGCCCATTTATCACCATCTTCAACCCTTACCGGGCGTTTTATACGAATAAAACGCTTCGGCGCATCCTGCTCTTCAACCCCGGCAGATTGCAGTAAAAACACAAAGGGCCCCGCGCTGCCATCCATAATCGGCACCTCAGCGGCACTCAAATCGATACAGGCATTATCAATCCCCAGACCAGCCATTGCCGACAGCAGATGCTCAACCGTAGAGATACGCACACCATCCTGAATCAAGGTCGTTGACAAGCGGGTATCACCGACATTTTCCGCTCGGGCAGGAATTTCAACTATTGGATCAAGGTCAACACGGCGGAATATAATCCCCGAGTCCGCCGGCGCAGGGCGAAGGGTCAAATAGATTTTTTCACCTGTGTGCAAACCGACGCCAGTGGCGCGGATCACATTTCTCAGGGTACGCTGCCTAATCATTTCTGACCATTCACTCCAAAATTCTCGCTACAATCACCACCCCATACCAAAGGCTGGCCATAATTGCGGCAAAGAATAGCATAAATCCTCACCAACCGCGACAGAGGACAAACCCAGCCCCGTGACCAAATCTGATTTGCATCAATCAGCCTGGCGACGCAGGAAGGCTGGAATATCCAGATAATCCAAGCTTGCGCCTTCCGCTGTAGCCGCACCTGCCGACGATTTCTGCGCACGCATTACTGTTGGACGATCCAGGTCTTCATATTTTGCTTCAGTAGTGACGGACTCACTACTATGCTCACTCTGATAAACCAGCTTGACTGGCGCAGCTGCCGCCTGAGCCTGACCCAGACCTGTTGCAACCACAGTTACACGCAACTCATCCACCATATCAGGATCAATTACGGTGCCAACCACAACCGTTGCATTCTCAGAGGCAAATTCCTTAATAGTATTACCGACCTCCTCAAACTCACCTATGGTCATATCCAGGCCAGCTGTAACATTGACCAGGATTCCACGTGCACCAGCCAAATCAATATCTTCCAGCAACGGACTGGCTACAGCTGTCTCTGCCGCTATGCGAGCACGATCTTCACCACTGGCCTTACCAGAACCCATCATCGCCATGCCCATTTCAGACATCACAGTACGAACATCGGCAAAGTCAACATTAATCAAACCAGGCCGCGTAATCAGTTCGGCAATTCCCTGTACCGCTCCCAGTAGAACATCATTAGCGGAGGCAAAGGCCTGTAACAAGGAAACATTCTTACCCAGCACCTGCAGCAGCTTTTCATTTGGAATAGTAATCAATGAATCAACATGCTGCGCCAGCTCCGCAATCCCGGCACCAGCGATACTATTACGTTTATTGCCTTCGAACGAAAATGGCCGTGTCACAACTGCCACAGTCAAAATACCCATCTCTTTAGCAATCTGAGCAACCACTGGCGCCGCACCCGTACCAGTACCGCCGCCCATGCCAGCCGTAATAAACAACATATCAGCACCACTAATCATTTCAATGATACGTTCGCGATCTTCCATTGCCGACTTACGACCAATTTCAGGATCAGCACCCGCACCCAGACCTTTTGTAAAACTTGATCCCAGCTGCAATACGGTTTTGGCTGACGACTTTTTCAATGCCTGAGCATCGGTATTGGCAGCAATAAAGTCCACCCCTTCAATATTACCCGCCACCATATGTTCGACAGCATTACCACCGCCACCACCCACTCCCAGCACCTTGATAACAGCGTTTTGCGTATAGGTATCCATTAACTCAAACATGTCTAAAACCTCCTCAATAACCAGAAAAATAAATACTATTAAAAATTTCCCTTGAACCAGCTCTTCATCTGCTCCCAAACACCCTTTGCACCCCCCCCAACCACAGCATCACTACCGCGTTCATTACGATGCTGATTCCCAAACAGCAACAAACCCACGCCTGTGGCATAAATAGGATTTCGCACCACATCCACTAAACCGGTGACGTACTGAGGCGAACCCAGACGCACCGGCATGTGAAATATCTCTTCCGCCAGCTCTATCACTCCTTCCATTTTAGAGCTGCCGCCAGTCATCACAATTCCGGCAGCAATCAAATCTTCAAAGCCGCTCCTGCGCAGTTCAGCCTGAACCAGCCCCAGCAACTCTTCGTAACGCGGCTCAACTACTTCAGCCAGCGTCTGACGCGCCAAACGCCTCGGTGGACGCTCCCCCACACTCGGCACCTCAATGGTCTCCTCTGGACTGGCCAACTGCGTCAGGGCGCAGGCGTATTTAATCTTGATCTCTTCGGCATGTTGCGTCGGTGTACGCAATGCCACAGCGATATCATTTGTGACCTGATCACCAGCAATTGGAATAACTGCGGTATGACTAATTGCACCATCAGTAAAAACGGCAATATCCGTAGTACCACCACCAATATCCACCAGACATACGCCCAGCTCCTTTTCGTCATCAGTCAATACGGAATAACTTGATGCAAGTTGTTCGAGAATAATGTCATCAACCTCCAAACCACAACGGCGCACACACTTAATAATATTCTGCGCAGCACTCACCGCACCGGTCACCATATGCACCTTTGCTTCCAGGCGCACACCTGACATACCAACAGGCTCACGAATTCCTTCTTGTTTATCGATAACAAACTCTTGTGGCAGGATATGCAGGATTTTTTGATCTGCTGGAATCGCCACTGCTCGCGCCGCATCAATCACTCTATCCACGTCAGCCTGGTTCACCTCACCATCTCGAATCGCGACGATGCCGTGTGAATTAAGGCTACGAATATGGCTTCCAGCAATACCTGCATAGACCGAATGAATCTGACAGCCAGCCATCAACTCGGCCTCTTCAATAGCTCGCTGAATTGATTGCACGGTTGATTCGATATTGACCACCACCCCCTTCTTCAAACCACGCGAAGGATGGGAGCCAATACCAATTATCTCCATACCACTTTCAACCGACACTTCAGCGACAATCGCTACCACCTTGGAGGTGCCAATATCCAGACCAACAATCAGATTTTTTTCAGTCTTTTTTGACATCTAAATAATTCTCTTTTCGACGCTCATCAGCACTAAACTCGCCACTGCACGGCAAAGCCATTGGTATAGCGCATATCTATCCGCTTCACATTTTCAGCTTTATCCAATAGTTGCGGATAAAACCGCACAAAACGTTGCAGACGCATTTCCGTATTACTGCGACCGAGCGCAACAGTCAGACTATCAGCCAACTCCAATTCCCAAGCACGCCGCTGCGACAGAACAAGACTCTTCATACCCAAACCCGCCTGTCCAAGCGCCTGATTAAAAATACTGAACTGATGCGCCATGTTAGCGACACTATTATCAGGACCACGCAACTCCACCATTCCAACGGGAAAGCTATCTGCTGGTGGGTAAAACAATTCACCACGGACATTGACCAGCGCCTGATCACGCCAGCGCGCCAACGGCACCTGTTCTTTGACTGTGACATGCAATGCATCCGGCCAGACACGACGCACTTCAACAACATCAACCCAAGGCATTGCTTTGACTGCCTCAGTTACCGCCGCAACATCAACACTAAAAAAGCCACCATTGATCTGCGCACTGACAACCTCGTGTATTTGCTCTTTTGAAACCTTCTCAAACGGAGCTTCAAGCCTCACCTGCTGCAACGGCAAGGTCTGTGGATCCATCAATTTCAGCCACACAGCACTAGCAACAACCACCAACAACAGCGCCACACCCGCCTGAGTCATCAGCCGTGGATTAAAATTCCACCATGGCAATTGGGTCACCGCTTTCGTCTTTTCTTGACTCAGACGACGGTTAATCTTTTTCTTTGGGCTGGTTTGCTGCCATAGAATTTTCATGCCCCGACCCCCTTACCGAAACTGGTTTCCAGCACTCGCCAAACCAGTTCTTCAAAACTCAGACCCGCCGCCTTCGCCGCCATAGGCACCAGGCTGTGATCTGTCATACCCGGCACGGTATTAACTTCAAGCAGATAAAAATCACCTGCCTTATCCGCCATAAAATCCACTCGACCCCAGCCGTGAGCATCGACCAGGTTAAATGCCTTCACAGCAAGCTGCCGCAACTGCATCTCTTTATCCTCAGACAAACCACAAGGGCAGTGATAAACCGTGTTATTGGCCTCATACTTGGCCACAAAGTCATAAAAGGCATTTGGCGTTTGCAGCCGAATTGCAGGCAACGCCTCACCATTCAACACCGCGACAGTGTATTCAGCACCCTCAACCCACTGCTCAACCAGCACACTGTCACCACTGGCGGCAGCCTCACGCACAGCATGGGCAAGCTGCGACGGATCGACCACCTTGCTCATACCAATACTGGAACCCTCACAGGCAGGCTTGACGATCAATGGCAAACCCAACACATCGACCAGCTCAGCAAAGTTGCTTGCCTGGTCCGCTACAGCGTAAGTTGGCGTAGGCATTCCCGCCCCTTGCCACATAAGCTTGCAACGCAGCTTGTCCATCCCCAAAGCAGATCCCAACACACCACTACCGGTATAAGGCATTCCAATTGTTTCCAAAGCACCTTGCATGGCACCATCTTCACCGCCACGGCCATGCAAGATGATGAAGACACGATCAAACTCACCGGCTTGCAGATCCATCAATACGTTGTCCGACACATCCAGACCATGAGCATCGATACCTGTTGCCTGCAACGCAGTCAGCACGGCGGCACCACTCTTGAGTGAAATCTCACGCTCGGCTGAACGGCCACCCATCAGCACAGCCACTTTGCCAAAGGCCTTTGGATCAGTGATCCTTTGCTGCGGCAGGCTCATTTATGCCACCTCCCCAACAATGTGCACTTCTCGAATCAGTTGCACGCCATGCTGAGACTCAACTTCAGCCGCCACTTTTTCGATCAGCGCTTCAATATCCGCCGCTGTAGCAGCGCCGGTATTAATAATAAAGTTGGCATGTTTCTCAGAGACACAAGCGCCTCCAACACACACACCTTTCAGACCGCACGCCTCAATCAAACGAGCAGCATGATCACCTTCCGGGTTTCTAAACACAGAACCACAACTGGGCAGACCAATCGGCTGAGTAGTATTGCGTCGTTCCAACAGCTCTTTAATACGCGCTGTCGCTGTTTCACTATCACCACAATGCAATCTGAGATGCGCGGCAACAAACCATTCATCACTAACACCCTTGACGTGACGATAAGAAACAACAAATTCTTCCGGCTGACGCAGATGGCGTTGTCCATTACGATTAATGGTTTCCACCGCCACAACGTGCTGCCAGGTTTCACCACCAAAGGCACCGGCATTCATCGCCAGAGCTCCGCCCATGGTGCCGGGGATACCCGCCAGGAATTCAACCCCAACCAATTGCTGGCGGGCACAAAAACGAGCCGCCTTGGCGCAAGTCACACCAGCCTCGACCCTGACCAAGCCCTCATCTAACAATTCGATTTCATTTAACAGACCAGAGGTAATGATCACTGTGCCGCGAATACCGCCATCACGCACCAGCAGGTTACTGCCAAGCCCCAACCACATCAGCGGCTCTGCCTCATCTTGTTGTGACAAGAATTCGGCCAGATCTTCAAGGTTGGCAGGCTCGTAATAACACTCGGCCGGACCACCCACGCGCCAGGTGGTATGACGCGCCATCGACTCATTCAATTTCAAACTGCCACGCAATGCCTGCTGGATAGCCGCCATCATGCCGACTCCCCCTGCCATAGCTGCAACAAGTTTGCCGCAGCCACGCCAACATTGCCGGCACCCAGAGTCAGGACAATATCGCCTTCCCGAATTACACCTTCCAGGGCGTGTGGCAAGTCATTAATGGTTTCAATAAAGATGGGATCAACCTGGCCGCGAGTACGGATGGCACGGGCCAGGCTGCGCGAATCAGCCCCAGCAATCGCCTCTTCGCCAGCCGCGTAGACTTCCAGCAACACCAGCACGTCCACCCCAGACAGTGTCATAGCAAAATCTTCAAACAGATCACGGGTACGGCTGTAACGATGCGGCTGAAAAGCCACTACCAGACGCCGTTCCGGCCAACCGTCGCGAATCGCAGCAACGATAGCCGCCACTTCACGAGGATGATGACCGTAATCATCAATCAGCAGTACCTTGCCCTCGGCTGTTTCGACTTCGCCATTAATCTGAAAGCGTCTAGCAATGCCTTCAAAGCCAGCCAAGGCGCGGACAATAACGTCATCTTTGACACCCAACTCCTGCGCCACAGCGATAGCCGCCATGGCATTCAAAACATTATGCCGGCCACCCATGTTTAGACTTACCTCAAACACAGTTTCATGGCCACTACGGGTGACATCAAACACAGTGGTATTGCCTAACTGGCGTACATTGCTGGCACGCAAATCTGCCTCTGCCGAAAAACCATAGGTCAACATCGGGCGGGTACATTCAGCCATCACTTCACGTACGCCGGCATCATCAACACAGACCACGGCCAGGCCGTAAAAAGGCAGATGATGCAGGAATTCAATAAATGTTTGACGTAGTTTGTTGTAGTCACCGCCATAGGTGGACATGTGGTCGACATCGACATTGGTCACCACTGCCAACATCGGCTGCAGGTATAAAAATGAGGCATCACTCTCATCCGCTTCAGCCACCAGGTATTCACCTGATCCGAGACGGGCATTGGTGCCTGAACTATTGAGCTTGCCGCCTATCACAAAGGTCGGATCCATCTCCGCCTCAGCCAGCAAGCTGGCAACCAAACTGGTAGTGGTAGTCTTGCCATGCGTACCCGCCACTGCGATACCAAACCTGAATCGCATCAATTCAGCCAACATCTCTGCCCTGGGGACGACAGGAATACGTCGCTCGTGTGCCGCAACCACTTCCGGGTTGTCCTGTTCTACCGCCGATGAAATCACCAGCACATCGCAACACTGCACATTCTCGACAACATGATTGTGATTGATATTGATGCCTAGCGATGACAGGCGTTGCGTCATGGCGTTGTTCCCCAGATCAGAACCGCTGACCTGATAACCCTGATTGTGCAGCACCTCGGCAATACCACCCATACCGGCACCGCCGATGCCGACAAAATGGATATGCCGAATACGGCGCATAGCTGAATCACCCATCGCTGGCCTCCATACACAGGTCGGCCACTTGCTTTACCGCCAACGGCTTAGCCAGGGCGCGGGCACTGCTAGCCATCTGTAACAACTCAGTACGACTGTTTTCTCTACAATCGCGTTCAAACCCTGCCAAAATTTCTTTCAGGCGTTCTGCGCTCAATTCTGCTTGCGGCAACAACATCGCCGCACCGTTATCTGACAAGTAACTGGCATTGGCTGCCTGATGATCGTCAACTGCAAATGGGAAGGGCACCAGCATGGCACCGACGCCGGCAGCAGCCAGCTCCGAAACAGTTAACGCTCCAGCACGGCACAACACCACGTCAGCCCAGCCATAGGCCTCGGCCATATCGGTTATAAAAGGCTCTAGCCGAGCATCCACCTGGGCATCGTTATAGGCTTGCTGCGCCGCATCGATATTACGTTTGCCAGCCTGATGCCAAACGTCCGGACGCTGCTCCAACGGCAGCATGGCCAGCGCCTCAGGCAATATTTCATTCAATGCCTGTGCCCCAAGGCTGCCACCCAGCACCAGTAAATGCAGACCGCCTTCGCGATTGGCAAACCGCTGTTCTGGCTCAGCCAGAGCAGCAATCTCTTGCCTGACAGGATTACCACACTCCACCACCCGATCAGTTTTTTTGAAGGTATTGGGAAAGGCCTGCATCACCTTGCTGGCCACCCGCGCCAACAGCTTATTGGTCAGGCCGGCAATCGCATTCTGTTCGTGGATCAACAACGGCTTGCGCAACAACCAACACACCAGACCACCCGGCCCGGCAACAAAACCGCCCATCCCCAAGATTGCCATCGGCCGTCTGCGCATAATCACTTCCAGTGACTGAAACATCGCCTTGGCCAGCCGCAACGGTGCCAGCAACCAACCCAACAAACCTTTGCCACGCAGACCAGCAATGGAAATATATTCCATTTCGATACCGGCCTGAGACACCAGTTCTGCCTCCATGCCACTTCGGGTACCTAGCCAGAACACCTCAGCGCCACGGCTACGCAGTTCATCTGCCACCGCCAGAGCCGGAAACACATGTCCACCTGTACCACCCGCCATAATCATTATTCGAGCCGTCATGCAACAGCCCTCCGCTCACGCTTTCTATTACGGATATCAGGATTGCCGTTGCGGCGCTCGGCCTGAATTGAACTGCGGCGCCGCTCAAAATCCACCCGCAACAATAAAGCCACGGCAACACAGCTAACGACGATACTACTGCCACCATAACTCATCAGCGGTAGGGTCAAACCCTTGGTTGGCAACACACCCATATTGACACCGATATTGATAAAGGCCTGCATACCCAACCACAAACCCAAGCCATAGGCCATATAGGCAGCAAACTGCTGCTCTTTCTTTTCAGCCTGACGGGCAATGGCAAAGGCTCGCACCACCAACACTACAAACAGGCCAATCAACAGAAATGATCCGACTAAACCAAACTCTTCCGCCATCACTGCAAACAGAAAGTCCGTATGGGCTTCGGGCAGATAAAACAACTTCTGCACACCACTACCCAGACCCACACCCCAAATCTCACCGCGACCAATGGCAATCAATGCCTGGGTCAACTGAAAGCCACTATTAAAAGGGTCCGCCCAGGGATTAAGAAAAGTCGTCAGGCGCTCCATTCGATACGGTGATGTTATTGCCAGCACAGCCATCGCCGCTGCAACCAGCGTCACCAGCAATCCAAACTGCCACAAGCGCACACCAGCGATAAACATCATCGCCAGCGCTGTACTAAAAATTACAACCGAGGAACCAAAGTCAGGCTCCAACAACAATAATAATGTCACTAAAGACAGCATTGCCATTGGCTTGAGAAAGCCGCTGAAACTGGTGCGTACCTCATCGCCGCGTCGCACCAGGTAACCCGCCATATAGATAATGACAAACAACTTCATCAACTCAGACACCTGCATGTTAAAGATGCCCAGATTGATCCAGCGTGTAGCACCATTGACCGTGCGACCAATGCCGGGTATCAAGATCAACAACAACAAAGCCAAACCTGCCAGTAACAACCATGGCCCCATGCGCTGCCAAATAGAAACAGGGATTCTGAAAGCGATCAGCCCGGCCACCAAACCCAAGCCAATAAAAATGATCTGTCTAATGGTATAAAACCAGGGTTGGCCATAATTTTCTGCAGCAATATGCAGGGATGCCGAAGCCACCATCACCAAGCCCAGCGCCAACAATACTGTCACCGCAGCCACCAACAAAGGGTCATACATCAGCTTATCCGTTGCCGGCGTTGAATTGATGGCAGAGACACTCATGCCAACACCTCCTTCACCGCTGCTGCAAACTGATTACCACGGTCTTCATAACCGGTAAACATATCGAAGCTGGCACAGGCCGGCGCCAGCAACACTGCATCGCCTGCATGTGCCAGCTTCCGCGCCAACTCAACTGCAGCGCGCAAATTACTCACACGCTGTACTGGCACCGCAGTAGCCAGCGCTGCTGCAATCTGCTCAGCATCGACACCAAACAATACAGCTGCCCGCCCCCTATCGGCCAAGGCATCACACAGTGCGGAAAAATCCTGACCCTTGGCCTCACCACCGGCCAGCAACACCACCTTGCCTGCCATGCCGTTTATCGCAGCAACCGCAGCACCAACATTGGTGGCTTTGGAGTCGTTGTACCAACTAACAGAATGCTTCTCTGCCAACCACTGGCAACGGTGTGGCAGCCCGGTAAAATGGCGCAATGTTTCCAGCATCACCGCCATAGACAAATCGACACTCACACCCAGCGCCAAAGCCGCCAACGCGTTGGCGACATTGTGTTTGCCAACCATTTTCAATTCTGAGACAGGCAACAGCAACTGTGCGCCTCTAGCCAACCAGGGCTGACCATCTTGCTGTCTGACACCAAAGTCATTATCACGTTGTGGTTGGTGCAGAGAAAAGCGTATCCAGCTTTGATCTTCTCCACACCAGCCAGCCACCAGCGCATCATCCAGATTGGCCAGTTTGATTACAGCACCATCATAAATGCGTCTTTTGGTGGCCGCATAATCCTGCATGTCACTGTAACGATCAAGGTGATCCTGGCTAACATTTAACACCACAGCAGCAACGGGCTTAAGGCTGGTGGTCGTCTCCAGCTGAAAACTGGATAACTCTAAGACATATAAATCGGGCTCATTTTCTTGCAGCAGATCCAGCGCCGCTATGCCGATGTTGCCGCCGACACGCACATCTTTACCGGACGCCCTGACCATCTCACCCACCATGGTAGTGACCGTACTTTTACCGTTGGAACCGGTAATGGCAATCACTGGCGCCTTGGCGTGGCGGGCAAACAATTCAACATCGCCAGCCACTTCTACACCAGCCTCGGTGGCGGCGATTATGGCTGGATCAAACAAAGAAATACCCGGACTGACCACTAACATTTCAGCCTGTTCAAACAACTCAGCATCAAAACCACCAAAGCGCGTTTCAACTTCTGGCAATTCGTTCTGCAACTGCTCTGCAGCGGGTGGATTAGCTCGACTGTCTACCACCACGACATCAACACCTTGGCCCACCAGAAAACGCGCACACGCCAGGCCGCTCTTGCCCAAACCAACAATGATGGTCTTGCGCTGTGCTGTAGTATCAGTCCGCTTCAACCGTGCCAATCCCATTCTGTTGCCTAACGCAGCTTCAAGGTAGCTAAACCAACCAGGACCAGAATGACGGTCACTATCCAAAAACGGACAATCACACGTGGTTCCGGCCAACCCTTTAATTCAAAATGATGATGCAGTGGCGCCATGCGAAAAATGCGGCGACCAGTCAGCTTATAAGAAACCACTTGCAGAATCACCGAGACAGTCTCCATCACGAACACGCCGCCCATGATTAACAGCACCAGCTCCTGACGCACCACCACTGCAACAATACCCAGCGCGGCACCAAGCGCCAGCGCGCCAACATCCCCCATAAAGACCTGCGCTGGATAGGTGTTAAACCAGAGAAAACCAAGACCAGCACCACAGATAGTGGCGCAGAAGATCATCACCTCACCAACACCGGCTATATAGGGGATGCCCAGATAAGCTGCAAAGCCGGTATGACCATGGGCGTAAGCAAATACCGCCAGTGCGCCAGCCACCATCACAGTAGGCAGGATAGCCAATCCATCCAGACCATCCGTCAGATTGACCGCGTTACTGGTGCCGACCACCACAAAGTAGGTCAGCACGATGAACATTAAACCCATGTCGATGGCCACATCTTTAAAGAAGGGTACGAACAGTTGTGTTTCTAGCGGTGAAACCGCTGTTTTATATAGGTATACCGCAACCACCAATCCAAACACCGATTGCCAGAAATACTTGGCCTTACTCGACATACCCTTCGGATCTTGCAGCACCAGCTTTTTGTAATCGTCGTAAAAGCCAATCACGCCAAAGCCCAGGGTAGTCAGCAACACCACCCAGATGTAGCGGCTTTCCAGGTCAGCCCACAACAGGGTGCTAACAGCAATCGCCACCAGAATCAGCGCTCCACCCATCGTTGGTGTGCCGGCCTTGGAAAAATGCGTTTCTGGACCTAGCTCACGAATCGGCTGACCAACTTTGTACTGACTCAACTTGCGAATCATCAGTGGGCCGACGATAAAACTAATTATCAACGCAGTCAGCACACCCAGAATTGCACGCAGAGTGATGTACTGAAACACAGCGAAGCCACCGTAAAACTGGGTCAGGTATTCAGCCAGAGACATCAACATCAATCTTTGCCCCCGGCCACCAGCGCATCCACCACCTTATCCATAACTGCGCCGCGAGACCCTTTTACCAGCAATACGGCATTTCGATGAACCGGCTCAGCCAGCATCACTGACAAATGCTCAATCAAGGCCTGCTGTGTTGTGAAACAAGTCGCTCCTTCACCGAAGCCTTTTACGGCTTCCTGACAATGATTGCCAGTGGCTAACAGCTGATTGATACCCTTTTGCCGAGCTTCCTCACCGATGCTGAAATGATGCTGGCCAGCTGTTTCACCCAGCTCTGCCATATCACCCATCACCAGAATTTTTTCACCCGGCGCCTGAAGCAATACATCCATTGCCGCCCGGAACGAATGCGGGTTGGCGTTATAGCTATCATCGATCAGCAATTGGCCACGCCCAGTCACCTTGGGCCGCAAGCGTCCTTTAACTGGCGCCATACTTTCCAGACCAATCTGAACCTCGGCAGCACTCGCACCCGCAGCCAGGGCTGAGGCAGTCGCAGCCAGGGCATTCATGACGTTATGTCTGCCGGCCAGGTTCATGGCAACATCAACCACTCCAACTGGTGTTTGCATCTTGAAGCGGCTCTTGTAACCACTCGCAGAAATTTCCCAGTGCACACCACCATCAGCCAGATTGACATCAGCTGTCGGTAACATGCCAAAACCAAGATGCTTGTAATCGACAACCAGCTCACCCCAGTAGCCAGCAAACTCATCATCCTGATTAACAATTGCAGTACCCGCTTCGTCCAGCCCCTGCCATATCTCTGCCTTGGCACGAGCCACATCCTCCAGCGTACCGAAACCCTCCAGATGGGCACTTGCCGCATTGGTCACAACAGCCACATCGGGCTGCACCAGACTGGTCAGATAGGCAATTTCACCTGCGTGGTTGGCGCCCATCTCAATCACAGCCACGGCATGCTGTTCCGGCCTGAGCCGCAGCAACATCAACGGTACGCCAATATCGTTATTAAGATTGCCTTCCGTGGCCAGTACCGTGCCTTTTTGACCCATGATGCGCGCCAACATCTCTTTGACCGTGGTTTTACCGTTACTGCCGGTAACGCCAATGACTTGCCCCTGAAACTTCGATCGCCATGCAGCAGCCAAACGTCCCAGAGCCAAACGCGTATCAGCCACGATCAGTTGTGGCAATTCAGTTTCAACCCGTCTGGCGACAACAGCTGCCACGGCACCCTGATCGGCAACAGCGGCAACAAACTCGTGACCGTCAAAATTAGGGCCTTGCAAGGCAACAAACAAATCACCAGCCGCAATCTTTCGACTATCAATAGACACTGCATCAAAACTGATATGCGCTTCACCAATCAATTCAGCATCAAGAATCTTGGCCGTTTGCTGTAGCGTCAGCATAGTCATGCTGCGACCTCCAGTGCTTGCTGTACTTGCTGGCTATCGCTAAACGGGATTTTTTGTTCGCCAAGCTGCTGATACTCTTCATGCCCCTTGCCTGCTACCAGCACCACATCAGCAGCAGTAGCGTTAGTCACCGCATGAAGAATTGCTGCAGCTCGATCGCGTAGCACAATTACACGGTTTGACTTAACACCAGCAATAATGTCCTCGATAATTGCATCAGGATTTTCACTGCGTGGATTGTCGTCAGTCAGCACTACCTGATCTGCATACCGCGCAGCAATACCGCCCATCTGTGCACGCTTGCCCTTGTCTCGTTCGCCGCCACAACCAAACACACACCAGAGTTGCGCCGCGCAATGCTGACGCAGACTCAACAATACTTGCTCCAACGCATCTGGCGTATGGGCATAGTCAACTACCACCAGTGGCTGGTTTGCCATGCCACCAAAACGCTCAACCCGTCCCGGCACAGTCTTGAGCTGAGAAATTTTTTGCAGGGCGGTATCAATCCCCATGCCACTCAACAACACGGCCGACAGTGCTGCCAGCAGATTGCTGGCATTAAATTGACACAATAGCTCACTGTGAATACGACCATCACCCCAAGGGGTCTGTACATCCAACAACAAACCATCACGACCCTGACTAATCAACTGGCCACGCACTACATTTTCTTCCATATGGTTTTCGGCTTGGGTAAAGGTCAGCACTTCGACAGCCGCAGGTAGATTCAGCAACAAGCTGCGACCAAATTCATCATCGGCATTGATCACCGCATGACGCAGGCCCGGCATTTCAAATAAACTAGCCTTGGCCCGCCCATATGAGGCCATATCGGCGTGATAATCGAGATGATCACGCGATAGATTGGTAAACAGCGCCAGATCAAAGTTGACACCACTTACTCGACCTTGCTCAAGACCATGCGATGAGACCTCCATCACCAGAAATTTGGCGCCCGCATCAACAAAACGTCGCATCATACAATGCAGACTGATGGCGTCCGGCGTGGTATGGCTTGCCGCCTGCAAACGGCCGACAAAGCCGTTGCCTAGCGTACCAATCACCGCCACCGGCACTGCCTCTGTATTCAACACCTGAGCAATGAAGTGGCTACAGGATGTCTTGCCATTGGTGCCGGTTATGCCAATCACAACCATCTGACGCGAAGGAAAACCATAAAAACGCTCAGCAATCAGACCCAGTTTTTGTTTAAGATCAGACACTGCCAAACAAGGCACCGCAACATCAACCAAATCAATATCTACTGACTCATCGACCAGCACAGCCACCGCGCCAGCCTCAATGGCATCAGACACATATTGATGACCGTGCTCGCGCGTACCTGACAGGGCAACAAACAGATCACCTCCGACCACCTCGCGGCTATCGAGTTTCAACCCCCTGACAGTGACATCAGTATCAACCACGTCAATCACATCCTGCAGCAGCTCGCGCAGTTGCATTCCCGGCTTGACACTCACTAGCGTTCACCTCCGGCAACACGTAACAAATAAGCATCATTGGCTGCCTGACGCTGCGTGATCGCCTGCATGTCGTCCGGTGGAACATTCATCAGTCGCAGGGCGCCGTCCATCACCTTTGAAAAAACCGGCGCTGCGACCTGACCACCATGATAATCACCCAACATCGGGTCATTCACCACCACTACCATCGCCAAACGTGGCTTTGAGGCCGGGGCGACACCTGCAAACACCGCCACATATCGATCTTCGGCATAACCACCACTATTACCACTTTTATGAACAGTGCCAGTCTTGCCTGCAATGCGATAACCATCGACCTTAGCTTGTTTGCCGGTACCCTTATCAGAAATGACACTCTCCAGCATCTTTCGTACTTGAGACGCAACAGCTGCCGACATTACTTGCTCACCTTCAGGGGCTTGAGCAAGTTTGAGAAATGAAACCGGCTTCAACAGACCATCATTAGCAAACACCGAATAGGCCCGCGCCAATTGCAACGCCGTCACTTGCATACCATAACCATAACCACGACTGGCCTGCTGCATTTGATTCCAACGCCAGTAGTCACCAATCCGACCATCAGCTTCACCAGGAAAATGACTGCCACTGCCAAGACCAAAACCAAACTTATCCAATGACTTCCACATCTCTTCCGCCGTCATCGACAGGGCAATCTTAGTGACACCGATATTGCTGGATTTCTGCAGGATCTTGGTGATATCCATGTCGCCGTAATTAGCTGCATCGCGAATAGTATTATTGCCAATGCGAATAAAACCGGGAGCAGTGTCAATCACCGTAGTGGCTTTAATCTTGCCAAGTTCCAATGCTGCGGCAACCGTAAATGATTTCATAGTAGAACCTGGCTCAAACACATCGGTCACAGCACGATTACGATAATTGGCAGAATCAAAGCTGGCGCGATTATTAGGATTAAAACTAGGCTGATTCACCATCGCCAGCACCTCACCGGTCTTTACATCCAAAATTACCGCCGAGGCAGAACGGGCACGATTGGTTTTAACCGCCACCTTCAACTCACGATAGGCCAGATATTGCAAACGCTTATCGATACTAAGCACAACATCTTCACCAGGCTGCGGTTCCGAGATGCTTTCCACATCCTCAACCACCTCACCCATATTGTTTTTCAACACCTGCATACCACCTTTAACACCATGCAACCTATCATTCAGGGCCAGCTCAATCCCTTCCTGACCAAGATCATCAATATCCGTAAAACCAACCACATGCCCCATCACTTCAGCCATGGGGTAGTAACGACGATATTCACGCTGCAGGGCCACACCCGGCACGGCCAGAACCATCACTTTATCCGCCAACTCAGGTGACACATGTCGCTTCAGATAAACGAATTCACGACCAGCACGCGCCTCAATACGCTGCCGTAGATCTTTCACCTTCAAATCCAGCACTTTCGCCAGTTGCGCCACTTTTGTGCCACCCTCGTTTTGCAAATAGACTTGGGGGTTCACCCAAACCGAATCAATCGGTGTGCTGATCGCTACTGGCTCACCGTTCCTATCCATAATCACACCCCGGTTGGCAGCCAGCTCCATTACCCGCAGGTGACGGGCATCACCCTGACCCTGTAAAAAATCCTGCTCAACCCACTGCAGATATACTGCACGCCAACCAAGCACAACCGCCGCTAGCAGCAATACCCCCAACAACAACCAGCGCCGCCCCGCAATCAAGCGGGCGTCCCACTCTTTCACGGACTAACCACCACTATCTGACCAGCTTCAGGCAGCACCATCTGCAACCGCTGGTATGCCATGCGCTCAATTCGTCCATGGGCTGCCCAGGTACTCTGTTCCAACTGCAACTGTCCCCACTCGATATCCATTCTGTCTTGCGCCTTACTCAAACCCTGCAATTCTGTAAACAAGATGCGACTCTGAAATTTGGCGTAGACAACCGCCAACGCCGACAACACTACCGCCAGACTCAACACAACAACAAAGCCTGGCTGCCAACTCGGCCCTGAAACTGCTCGACGCTGGATTTTTTCAGTCACGTCAGAGCTTCTCCGCCACGCGTAATACAGCGCTGCGTGAGCGGGGATTCAAATCAAGCTCGTCCCGCGTGGCCCGAATTGCCTTACCCACCAATCGCATCTTCGGGTTGAGCTGATCAACCGTCACCGGCAGGTCCGCAGGAAAATCATCACCACGGGCCTGGTCACGCACAAACCGTTTAACAATCCGATCCTCCAACGAGTGAAAACTAATCACCGCCAAACGACCATGCTGGTTCAACACATCCAATATCTGTTCCAAACAAAGACGCAAATCATCCAGCTCACGATTGATAAAGATCCTAATCCCCTGAAAACTACGCGTTGCAGGATGCTTGTCCTGCTCACGCTGACGTGGCATAACCGCTTTGATGATTGCCGTCAATTGCGCCGTGGTTTCAATCGGCGCCTCCTGACGCGCCTCAACAATGACCCGAGCAATACGTTTGGAAAAACGCTCTTCACCGTATTCTTTCAACACCTGCGCAATCTCAGACTCTTTCGCTATCGCCAACCATTCAGCCGCCGAAATGCCGCTACTGTTATCCATGCGCATGTCCAGCGGACCGTCGCGCATAAAACTAAAACCACGACCGGCATCATCAAGCTGCGGCGACGAAACACCCAGATCCATCAGCACACCATCAACCTTGCCCAGCAAACCTTGCTCGACCAACACCTGCTTCAACCCGGCAAAACTGCCGTGATGGATACTAAAACGGGGCTCAGCCCCGAATTTTTGTTGCGCCTCTGCAATTGCCTGCGGATCCTTATCCAGACCCAGCAATCGTCCATCCCGCCCAAGTCGCTCCAGAATCGCTGCCGCGTGTCCGCCACGACCAAAGGTGGCATCCACGTAGATACCATCCGGCTTAATCCTCAAGGCCTCCAAACACTCATCCAGCAATACCGGACGATGACCAAACTCGCTGCTGACTCCACTCAAAACGACAGACTTTCCAAGTCTTCCGGCAGCATGCCGTCACCAGACGCCACCTCAGCCAACCACTCATCGCGACTGCCATTCCAGGTTTCTTCATCCCAGATTTCAAACTTGTTACCCTGCCCAACCAGCACAATTCGCTTGTCGAGCTTGGCGTATTCACGCAACACACCCGGCAGCAGGATGCGGCCATTACCATCGAGCTCACATTCGCTGGCATATCCCATCAGCAAGCGTTTCAGACTGCGGGCCTTGGAATTGAGATCGGGCAGACGCGCCAACTTGCGTTCAAGCTGCTCCCAATCAGCCTCAGGGAACAGCATCAGGCAACCACTAAAATCGACAGTCAACACCAAACGGCCGTCACAAAGCTCCCGCAGGCGCTCACGGTATTTGGCCGGCATCGCCATGCGACCCTTGGCATCGACATTGATCGGGCTTACCCCTTTGAACAACCGCTTTCTCCCCTTGGTGCTTTAAACCACTCTTAACCCACTATCGACCACTTTCTCCCACTTCTTGACACTATAGGTATTTAAAGACCTCAATGCAAGCAAAAGCAGGCCACTCAAAATGGTAATTCTTTCTTTAATGACAACGACTTAGGTGATGTGAACACAAAGTGGAGGGGCTTTTAAAATCAAACCAAAAACAATCAATTTTGGAATCAAAACGTTGCCCATAAAACCTAAAGCTTTACTTTAAGTTCAAGACTGTTTCAGAGTAAAAATTAGAAATATTGAAGGGGATTATAAAAATGGAGTCGGCCGATAAGCCGGGTTCTGTCGTGGGCAATCATTCATCTGGGATGTGCGTCTCCGCACACCTCAAGCAACCTACCCGGGAACAGTGCGGGCCACACCATTGCTCCCCTATTTGGTCTTGCTCCGAGTGGGGTTTACCAAGCCGTCGAATGTTACCACCGACGCGGTGCGCTCTTACCGCACCATTTCAACCTTACCGGTCTCGAAAGACTTAGGCGGTATATTTTCTGCTGCACTTTTATCCGTAGGCTCACGCCCCCCAGGCGTTACCTGGCACTCTGCCCTATGGAGCCCGGACTTTCCTCCACACCTGGAAAACTCCAGATATAGCGATTGCCTGGCCAACTCCGGGCGCAAAGATAACAGTTGACGAAGAAAAACTCCATGGCCCCAACGAATCAATCAAGCCATTTACTGAAATATTATTAACAGGCTTATGCTCTAAACCTCACCAGGGGGCAGCACACCTAAGTAAGGCCGGGGGGCACCATTATTTTTCCGCCAGGCTCAAACCCAGGCGGTACAAATCATTCTTTTTTTGCCCCGAAATCTTCGCTGCCAGGGCAGCGGCCTGTTTAAGTGGTAACTCCTGCATCAAAATAATCAGTACCTTTTTCGCTTCGGCATCAACAGCCTCATCCTCAACCACAATCGCCCCCTGCACCAGCACCACAAACTCACCCCGACACTGATTTGCATCGGCCACTAGCCAGGCCTGCAAGGCAGCCAAGCTATCGCCATGTATGGTTTCAAAACGCTTGCTCAACTCACGGGCAATGACAGCTTGGCGCTGTGGCCCAAACACCCCGGCCATGTCCGCCAACGACGCCTGAATACGGTGGGTAGACTCGTAAAAGATCAAAGTTCTGGGATCATCTGCCAAGCCCCGCAGACGTTGGCAACGGGCCGCTGACTTGGCCGGCAGGAAGCCTTCAAACACAAATCGATCAGAGGCCAGACCGGAGGCCGATAACGCGGTAATCATGGCGCTAGCACCTGGCAGCGGCACTACCTGCACTCCAGCTTCACGGGCGGCACGAACCAGGTGATAACCAGGATCACTAACCAACGGCGTACCGGCATCAGAGATCAGGGCAATACTATCACCCAATTGAATCCGCTCAACCAGTTTGTGGCACAGCTGCCGCTCATTGTGTTCATGATAAGCCAGTGCCGGTGTTTTAATACCGAAATGCTGCAACAACCTGGCACTGTGACGGGTATCTTCCGCCGCAATCACATCCACTTGATTTAACACCTCAATCGCCCGCGGCGTCATATCAGCGAGATTGCCAATGGGCGTGGGAACCACATAAAGATGCCCTTGAATTACCATGACCTTCTGACCTATCTGCTACGCAGACTACAGGGTAGCACGCCATGATATACTGCCTAAAATCGTTTTCAGACATAACAATTCACACCAACTCATAATCTTATATGCCGCAGCCTGCTACGCAAAACAAGCGCCTGGTCTACCTCGGACTTCTGGCGATTACCGCCCTGTTTAGTGGCTGCAGCACAGCGCCCGAACAACCCAGCCGCCAGCCATTGGCACCGAATCAATTGCTTGAACAGGCTGAAGATTCCAGCGCCAGGGGCAGCTATGTCAGCGCGGCACAAACCTATTTACAACTGGCGCAACAAAGTGACGCCAGCGAACAGCAAACATATCTTTTAACCGCCGCCGCCATCCTGGTGCGCGGCCGGCATATCGACCATGCCAACAATGTCATGGCGCAAATCAATACCAACATGCTCCGGCCACAGGACCAGATCCAGTATCGCTTTACCCAGGCACGCATTGCGCTGTTTGAGCAACTGCCGGAAGCCGCCCTCGAACAATTACGTCTACCTAGCACCAACATTCCAGCAACAGAAACCCAAACCTGGCTCAGCCTGCGTGCTGAGGCTTATGCCATGAGCGGCAATCAGCTTGAATCCATACGCGAACGCATTACCCTGGAAAAGCAGTTCACCAATGCCAACGACATCCAACGCAATCATCAACGGATTTGGCAAAGCTTGAACCAGCTAGACAGCACCGCCATGCTGACACTGCGCACCGAACCAGCACCTGACGTGCTCAGTGGCTGGCTTGAACTCGGTTATCTCTACAAGACATCCGTCGACCTGCCCGACCGCCTGCACAGCCAGCTACGAGCCTGGCGGGCAAACTACCCAAACCACCCGGCCGCCGATCAATTTATCGACGAGCTATTGACCTACCAGGACATTCAGCTTGACCGCCCCCAACAACTTGCTTTGCTACTTCCCCTGAGCGGCAGCTTTGCTACTCCCGCCAAGGCAATCAGAGACGGCTTTCTAGCGGCCTACTACAACCGCAACAATCGTCGCTACTCACCCGAAATCCGCATCTACGACACCAGTGATGAGGTCATGATTGGCTTGGAGGTTTATCAACAAGCCATCGACAATGGCGCTGACATGATCATTGGACCACTGCTCAAGCCGCTATTGGAAGCCGTCGCCGCGCTAGATGAACATCCGGTCAAGACACTCGCCCTGAATTATCTCAACCAAGAAACGCTGGTGGCCGACAACTTTTTTCAATATGGACTGCTGCCAGAAGATGAAGCTCGCCAGGTAGCAGAACGCGCCTGGCTGGATGGCCACAACAAGGCTCTGGTTCTGGTGCCGGAAGGTGAGTGGGGTGAACGCATGCTCGACACCTTTCAGAAACACTGGCAACAACTAGACGGCAACACTGTCGAAGTGCAACGTTACAATCCGGCGCTGCACGACTTCGCCGCCCCGGTTATCAAGCTGCTCAATATCGATGAAAGCAGACAGCGCAAAGACGAACTGCAACAACTAACCGGACTAAGGCTCGAATTCGAGCCACGCCGACGTCAGGATGTCGACTTCATCTACCTCGCTGCCTTTCCCAACCAGGCTCGCCAAATTCGGCCACAATTGAAGTTTTATTACGCCGCCAATCTACCGATCTACAGCACCTCTCATGTCTTTAGTGGCGAAACCAACACCACACAGGATAGAGACATGGACGGCATCATCTTTAGCGACATGCCCTGGGTCTTCACCAATGGCAAGGGGCATCAACCAGACTGGGAGCTGTTTACCGGCACCTGGCAAAGCAATGCCACGCCCTACAAACGCCTCTACGCCATGGGCATCGATGCCTATCGCCTGATCGGTTATTTGAATGGCATGCACAACAATCATCAAGGTCACATCAATGCCGAAACTGGCAATCTCTATCTCGATGAAAACAACCGCATTCACCGCCAGCTACTCTGGGCACAGTTCCGCTCAGGCAAACCACGCCTGATTGACACAACCCCAGCGCTACCTAACAAGCCTTTATGAGCTGCAGCAGCAAACAGCTGAGCGGAACAGCGGCAGAGTCACAAGCCTGCAATTACCTGCAACAGCACGGCCTGCAATTGATTGAACGCAACTATCGCTGCCGGCAGGGCGAAATAGACCTGATCATGCACGACGACAACTGCACCGTCTTTGTCGAGGTTCGCTATCGCCGCAACAGCAACTTTGGCTCAGCCGCAGAAAGCGTCGACCAGCGCAAACAGAAAAAAATCATCACCACTGCCTCGCACTACTTGCAACAGCATAGCGAGCTGACCCAGCAACCGGCCCGCTTCGATGTTGTTTCAATGTCGCCACAGGGCAATGAGACCAAGATTGACTGGATTCGGGATGCGTTTCAGGTGTCATGAGGTTAAACTGCGAACACCACACAGACTAAAGAGGAATCGACCTATGGATGCAGTCACTCGCATTCAACAAACCTTTAATGACAGCGCCAATAGCAAACTTGAAGCAGCTGACATACTGGCACCGACAATTGCCAATGCCGCTGCATTATTGGTACAACAACTGCTCGGCGGCCACAAGATCCTCAGCTGCGGCAATGGTGGCTCGGCAGCTGATGCCCAACACTTTTCATCTGAGCTACTCAACCGTTTCGAAATGGAACGTCCCGGCCTGCCAGCCATAGCCCTGACCACCGACAGTTCGACCCTGACCTCAATCGCCAATGATTATCGTTACGAAGAGGTGTTTGCCAAACAGATTCGCGCCCTAGGACAAGACGGTGACGTACTGTTAGCCATATCCACCAGCGGCCATTCCCCCAGCATCATCACCGCCATCGACGCAGCCCACGAACGTGGTGTCAAGGTGATTGCCTTGTCTGGCCGTGATGGCGGCAAGATTCCCGACCATCTCGAAGATGGCGACGTCGAAATCCGTGTGCCATCCGACTCAACCGCCAGAATCCAGGAAATACACCTGTTGGTGATTCATTGCCTGTGCGAACAGATTGATTCGCAAATTTTCGGCCAAAAGGATTAAATCATGCCCAGACTGGCCCGGCCGTTTTTTATCGCCTTGATCAGCGCCGTCCTTATCTCAGGTTGTGCAGCGCCTGTCATCGTCGCTGGTGGCGCGCTAGCCGGCGCGGCTGTTGTCGACCGTCGCGATGCCAACGCCATCATCGATGACAACAACATAACACTCACTATTGAGGAAAAAATCTATACTGATGACAGCATCAAACGCCACATCCACGTCAACGTTACCAGTTACAACGGCATTGTCCTGCTGACAGGGGAAGTCCCAACGGCTGAACTACGCAACGCGGTGGTGCGCCACGCCCAACATGCTAAGAAAGTAAAACAAATACATAACGAAACCATTATTGCGCCAGCCTCGGACTTTAAATCGCGTCGTCAGGACACCTGGATCACCACCAAGGTCAAATCGGCCCTGCTGAGTGAGAAAAATATCAACGGTCTGCACTTCAAGGTGGTGACAGAAAACCAGATCGTCTACCTGATGGGGCTGGTAACACGCGAGGAAGGTGATATCGCTGCCAATGCCGCCCGCCAGGTCAATGGCGTCAAACAAATTATCAAACTGTTTGAATACCAACAAGCCAGCAAATGAAAACCACTACTGCAACGCTGACGCGTCTGGGCGAGGTAGTCGGCAAAGACAACCTGCTGACCGAGCCCTCTGACTGCTGGCCCTACGGCTACGACAACAGCCGTCATCAGGCCATGCCCGATGCTGTGGTGCTGGCAACGGAACATGAACAAATCCTGCAACTAGTAGAGCTCTGCAATCAGCACAAAATACCCTTGATCGCCCGTGGTCGTGGTACCGGTACCACTGGCGCCACTGTCCCCATCCATGGCGGCATAGTATTATCCCTGGAACGCATGAACCGTATCATAAAGATAGACCCGGCCAACCGTGTCATGGTGGTTGAGCCTGGCGTTACCAACCAACAAGTGCAGGATGCGGCCCAGCAGCATGGTTTCTTCTGGGCACCCGATCCCACCAGCGCCGCCTTTTGCAGTGTTGGTGGCAACCTCGCCTACAACTCGGCCGGACCACGCACCGTTAAATATGGCTCGACCCGCGACAATGTCCTCGGCCTGCGCGCCATCACCGGTGCAGGCAAGGAGATTCGCACCGGCGTTTACACCAGCAAAGGCGTCGTCGGTTATGACCTGACCCGCCTGTTAATCGGCTCAGAAGGAACCCTGGCCATCGTCACCGAGGCCAACCTCAAACTGCTACCGCTGCCAGAGGCAAAGCGCACCCTACAGGCCATCTACAAGGATATGGACAGTGCCGCCAAGGCCGTTTCGGCCATCATGGCCCAACCGGTAACCCCCTGCGCGCTGGAATTTATCGATGGCCAGGCGATTGAGATGATCCGCAGCTACTCCAAGGCTGAGCTACCACAGGGGGCTGGCGCCATGTTGATGATCGAAGTAGACGGCCTGGAAGCCGGCCTGGATCAGGCCGCCGAAACCGTCGCCGCTGCGGCCCGCACCGATGGCCTGCTAAGCATCACCCTGGCCAAGAGCAAGCAGGAAGTAAAACAACTCTGGGACACCCGCAAAGCCCTGTCCCCGGCACTGCGCAATATCGCTCCGAAGAAGATCAACGAGGACGTGGTAGTACCGGTCTCCGAGATACCCACATTAATCAACGGCCTGACAACCCTATCAAACAAATATGGTATCACCATCGTCAATTTTGGCCATGCCGGTAATGGCAACATCCATGTCAATCTGCTGGTTGATCCTGACGATCCTCAGCAAATGCATTGCGCAGATCAATGTCTGGATGAGGTATTCAGTCTGGTATTGGAACTCAATGGCAGCATCTCCGGCGAACATGGTGTTGGTCTGGTGAAGCGTGACTTTGTCAGCCGTGAGATAGATGCCGCCACCCTCGAACTGATGCACAACATCAGAATTCAATTCGACCCCAATAACATACTCAATGCCGACAAAAAGTTGCCGTCCCTAGAGCGTTGAAAACCACAACGAAACGATGAAACAATTACTCAAAATCATGGGCATCGGCTTTGTCGGACTCGGTTTTATCGGCATCTTTGTACCTTTACTGCCAACCGTTCCATTCATCCTGCTTGCCGCCGCCTGCTTCGCCAAATCATCACCACGCATTCATCAGTGGCTGTTAGAACACCGCCACTTCGGCCCAGGCCTGCGGCGCTGGCAAACCAGCCGTTGTATCCCCAAACGAGCCAAAATTATTGCCGTGATAAGCATCATCTGCAGCGGCGCCGTTTCAATTTATTTGGTTGACATCATTGCAATCAAGTTAATAATTGCCAGCCTACTGCTAATCCCCGTATTTATTATTCTCCGCCTACCCAACAGTGAACCGACTATCATCGCAGAAATACAGCCACCCACAAACCACTGACATAACCTGACGCATCACCCGAACCACAGCCCCTTTCAACATTCACCCTATAGATGCACCAAAACAAACCGATATATAGGTAGTATCAATTTTCTTAGGGGTGGGTAAACAGACAATGAAACCTTTTTTGACAGTTCTTGGCTTTGTTTTCCTCGGCCTGGCCATATTAGGTGCCATCCTGCCGGTCATGCCCACCACCTGCTTTGTTCTGTTGGCGGCTACCTGCTTTGCCAAATCGTCACCACGCTTTTACAACTGGCTGCTGGCCAGCCGCATCTTTGGCCCTATGATCAGCCAGTGGCAAACCACCCGCTCCATGCCCAAGCGCGCCAAGGTCATGGCCATCACTACCATCCTGTTTTCAGGTACGCTTTCCATCTACATGCTTGATTCTGTGATGATTCAAACCATCGTTGCAGCAATATTGCTGATTCCGATTGCGATTATCCTGCGTGTTCGCAGTAGTGAAGATTTGTGCCCGATACGCCAGACACATTAAAACAGAGTACTGCTGGCAATAATCTGATGTCCAAAAAACCTAATAAGCAGGCACAAAAAAGGCGGGGTAACCCCGCCTTTTTTATTCAGAGCTACTTCACCACCCTGAGACTGGGACGCCCCTGACCCTTGCCTGGTGGAACAGGCGGTTGAGGTGGATTATCATCGGGCGGTTCCGAGCCATAGTCTTCACCATGAATCTCATCATCATCAGAGAAGACCATGCCTCGACCATTCTCCTTGGCATATACCGCCAACACCGCTGGCGGCGGCACGCTGACTTCCATTGAAACACCAGCGAAACGGGCGTTAAACATCACCCAGTCATTATTCAGATCCAGATCACGCACGGCCTGAGGACTAACGTTCAGGATAATACGACCATCCTGGATGTACTGTTCCGGGATAGTGACATTCGGAGCCTCGGCATTCACCAGCAAATAGGGTGTCAGATCGTTGTCAACAATCCACTCATAGATGGCCCGAATCAAATAGGGACGGGAAGAAATCACAATTAAATCCTTTGGTAATATCTTTAGTTACGGATATCCCGCTCTTCAGCAGTCAGGCTAGTTTGAAAGGCTTCACGTTTAAAAATCCGCTCAGCATACTCCACCAGTGGTTTAGTCTGAGCAGGTAATTCAATGTCATAGCTAGGCAAACGCCACAACAAGGTGGCCAAAGTACAGTCCACCAAACTAAACTCGTCACTCATAAAAAATGGTTTCTGCTCAAAGATTGGGGCAACAGAAATCAAACCATCGCGCAAAATAACGCGGGCCTTATCGGCCTTACTGGTATCCCGACCGGTCAGGTCATCCAACAGGCTAAACCAGTCACGCTCAACACGGTACAGAAACAGGCGGCTCTGGGCGCGCGACACAGGGTCGATCGGCATCAAGGGCGGATGAGGAAACCTATCATCCAGGTACTCCATAATAATGCGCGAATGGTATAGCACCAAATCCCTATCAATCAGGGTTGGCAGCGAATTATAGGGATTCAGTTCAAGCAGGTCTTCGGGCAAGTGATGATCTTCAACAGCTATCACATCAGCGGTGATATTCTTCTCTGCCAGCACAATCCGGGCGCGATGACTGTAAGGACAATTATTGTCAGAATAGATAGTCATCACCGGTTTTCTACCTGCAGATACTGCCATTACACAAACTCCCTAATCAACAACTAAACAACGTCAGCCATGCCTCAACAACAAGGCTATAACATGCAAAAACTGGGATGAGCATTATACCCTTGCGCCACACTGTTTGTCAGAACGAAGATGAAATAGCCAATAGAATCACCTCACTATCAACCAGTCGCGACACATTCCCTTTTGACAGCTAAAACCAAACTCACCTTCAACATCCAGTTTAGCGCTATCTTTTTCGGGCCTACCAATGGCAACTCGGTGCTCACGCCCAGCTCGGTAAAGATTAGCGGCCCTGCGCGGGGCGAGATATCACGGCGCATAAACTCAGGAATAGCGGTATGGCAACGGCCAATTTTAATGATTTCAAGCCTATAGAAACCCGCAGCGGCAATCGTATTGACTGAATTCTACACCGTCTGAATAGCCTACGGCCTAGTCAGCCAAAACCACCAGACAATAAATCCCATCAGTGCCAGCGCCAGCAGATTAATCAAGCTATCCATAGTGTTTATCCTTTGGCTCAAACCAGCGCAAGCGATTGGCATTACTCACCACGGTCAGCGAGGACATGGCCATCGCCGCTCCAGCAATCACCGGACTGAGCAACATCCCCGTGAATGGGAACAGCAACCCAGCCGCCACCGGAATGCCCAGGCTGTTATAGATAAAGGCACCAAACAGATTTTGTTTGATGTTGCGCACAGTTGCCTTAGAGACCTCGATAGCATCAGCCACACCATTCAGCGACCCACGCATCAGGGTGACATCGGCGCTTTCGATGGCCACATCAGTACCTGTGCCAATGGCAAAACCAACATCCGCCCGAGCCAGGGCCGGGGCATCATTGATACCATCACCGACCATAGCTACCACCTCACCACGGTCTTGCAATTCGGCCACTTTATTGGCCTTGTCACCAGGCAAGACTTCGGCCAGCACTTCATCTACCCCGACCTGTCCCGCGACTGCCGCTGCGGTTGCCCGGTTATCACCCGTCAACATCGTCACCTTCAAACCCGCTCGCCGCAACCGCTCAATAGCGGCCTTTGAATCGGCCTTGACAGGATCAGCCACGGCGATAATGCCACGGCAACGGCCATCAATCGCGACAAACATCGGCGTCTGCGCTTGTGCCGCTAGGCCCTGCACCCGTTCCAGATGAACATCAATATCAACCTGCTGCTCCGACATCAGCCTTGCATTACCCAGCAACACCCGCCGACCACACACCTCGCCCGACACACCACGGCCGGCAACAGCAGCAAAGTTCTGCACCGGCTCCAGTTCAAGATTACGCTCTCTGGCTGCAGCAATAATCGCCTCGGCCAGGGGATGCTCCGAGCCGGCCTCAAGGCTGGCAGCCAACTGTAATAGACGCGCCTGATCACCATCAACTGCCACCAGCTCAGTCACTGCCGGCCGGCCTTCGGTCACTGTACCAGTCTTGTCCAGCACCACCGTGGTCAGCTGTCCGGCCCGCTGCAAAGCCTCGCCATTACGAATCAACACCCCGTATTCCGCCGCCTTGCCCACCCCGACCATGATCGAAATCGGTGTCGCCAGGCCCAAAGCGCAGGGACAAGCGATGATTAGCACGGTCATGGTGGTCACCAGCACATAGGCGACCCTGGGCTCGGGACCAAAATTGAACCAGACCAAAAAGGTCAGCACAGCGATGATTAACACCGTTGGCACAAATAGCGCCGCAATCTTGTCGGCCAATCGGCCTATGGCTGGCTTGGAGTTCTGCGCCTGGCGCACCATCTCAATGATCCGCGCCAGGGCGGTATCTTTACCAATGCGCGTGGCACGAAACAGCACCGAGCCGGACTTATTGATCGTCCCGGCCACCACCTCGTCACCAGGCTGTTTTTCCACCGGCATAGGCTCACCGGTAAGCATGGCCTCATCGACGCTGGTATGGCCTTCGATGATGACACCATCAACCGCAATCTTCTCGCCAGGCCGCAGGCGCAGGGTTTCATCCAACCCAATCTGTGCGATTGACACATCAAGCTCTTGGCCGTTGCGCACCACCCGTGCTGTTTTCGGTTGCAGACCAATAAGACGTTTGATTGCCTCGGAGGTCTTGCCGCGGGCGCGCATCTCTAAGGCTGAGCCAAGATTAATCAAGGCGATGATGATTACCGCCGCCTCGAAATAGACATGCCGGGCCTGCTCTGGCACCAGAGTAGGCACCAAGACAATCAGCATGGAGTAGACCCAGGCAGTCCCTGTACCCAGCGCAATCAGGGTATCCATATTGGCATTGTGATTTCTGAACGACTTCCATGCACCGCTAAAAAAACGGCCCCCGGAATAGAGCAGCACAAACAGACTCAGCGCAGCCACCAGCAACCAGAACAGACGACCGCCACCACTCATGCCAGGCATGGCGCCGAACAACCCCATCAGGAATAATGGCGCACCAACAACCGCAGCAACAACAGTTTTTTTCAGCAACCGGCGATAATGGGTCGATTCGGCGACCTGTTTCTGCTCCGCCTCTTCATCACTACCTTTTAATTCAGCCGCTTCATACCCCGCCGCTACAACGGCATTTATCAAAGCAGCAGCCGTCATAGAACCATTCACCTCAGCAGTATGCTCGGCGAAATTGACATTAGCCGCTTCCACCCCGGCTACGGCCTTGAGCACATCTTCCACCGCGGCAACACAGCCAGCGCAGCTCATGCCGCCAATAGAAAGATGATGTATGTGATTTGGGTTATTCATAGGCACAGGCATAATCCACGACAAAGAAGCAAGACAGGCATGAAAGCACACACCGTATTGGCAATAAAAAGGGGACCAAAGCCCCTGTTTCATCTGTTATTTCTTGGCACGCTAGACTAGAGCGTCGCGCACCTGCATCAACTTATCACGCACCGTATTGGCCAACGCTTCGACGCCGGGGCTATCCACCAACCGCAACACCGCTGCCGGATCCATGAAGGCAACTGTAATCGCACCACCCTCTTCCTCGCGCACTACCACATTGCATGGTAACAACAGGCCGATATCGGCATCCATCTCTATCGCCTGTTTAGCTAAAGCCGGGTTACAGGCACCAAGGATGCGATAGGGCAGTCGATCATGATCAAGCTTCTTTTTTAAGGTGGCCTTGACATCGATATCGGTCAGCACGCCAAAACCTTGCTTGGCCAACGCTTCGGTAACCCGCTCGATAGCCTCATCAAAACCATAAGGCACCTGCATACTAAATCCGTATTTAGACATTAACCTCTCCTTATTTTTTCATTTCAATCCAGCCAACTGTTGCTCATGCCAAAGCTCATACACCTTATCTGGCCATTGAGCCTGAATCCAGGCAACGATCGACGCTATCTCCTTCTGGCTGAGCTTATCTTCCCAGCCCGGCATCTTACCCCTGGGCCTGGTTCCATCATTGATAAGCTGCGTCAGCCAACCTCTTGAATGATGCCATGCATGCCCACTACCATTAAGAGGCGGTGGCGGGAAAAAACCATCACTGTCGCGCTGGCGCCAACCGGCATCGCCTTCGGCATCATCACCATGACATTCTGCGCAATGACGTTGGTACAAACTGGCCCCAGCAACAATAATCGCCGGATCAGTAACCCGGGCCAGACTCGCCCCAGCGCCTTGCTTGTCAACCGTTGGTAGCGGCTGCGACGAATCGCAGCCCAGCAACAGACCAGTAACAATGATTGCAACTATATATTTACCCATAATTACCCAGCATTATAATCAACATTCAAAACATGCATTGCTTCGGTCAATGCCCGTGGGCATGGCCTCATGCGAAGAAGTGTTATGGGCGACGGTTATAGGCATAAAGGCCCGCCGCCAGCATCGACAAGCTTACACCGACACCTTTCCAGAAACTCCACTTGAACCTCCAACTGCTTGATCACATGACGACCAGGTTTAGCACCAACAAGCCCAGAGAGACGCTTAACAAGGCAGCCATAAAATGGACAACGACTGAATGCCAATTAGGGGGAACTCCCTGTCATCACATTCTATTTTTACATTGTTAAATAGCTTGATCAGCCATCGTAGAACACACCCGCTTTGTGTTTCTTACCATCGGCTGTCTTGAATAAAATCATGAGTTGGTGCTTGCCTTTATGTCCCAGGTCATAACCAGCCATATACCAACTGCCCATCTTCATAGTCTTTTTGCTTTCGGATTTGCCGTTAGGGTGTACAACCTTGGTATTTATGGCCACATCGGTGAGCACCTTGCCAGCCTGCTCCACCTTCACCATAAAGTCATGACTCCCCCCCATTTCCTTGCCCGGCTTGGCCTTCATGACATGTATGCTGACGTCATAACCATCGACACTGCGCTTTTCCAGAAACATGGCATTGCTCTTATTTGACATCCCCATGCTTTTATTACCGTGCTGGGACATCCCGCTCGAAGCATCATCATGACCATGACCGTGGTCACCACTAGCATGACTGACACCCGCCAGAGCGACAGTGCCTGCAAAGGTAATTGCCAATAGACTTTTTTTCATTTCACTTCTCCTAATTTAACGTAGGGTGCATAACGCACCATTTGCTCGAACAATAAATTTACTCATGCTGCGCACAGCGCAGCCTAGCGCTTCCGCCCTGATTCACGCAGTTGTAGTACCAAACCGTAGATTACTGGCAATACCAATAAACTCAATACCGTAACACTGACCATGCCGCCCACCATTGGCGCGGCAATACGTTGCATCACCTCCGAACCGGTGCCTGAACCCCACATGATGGGCAACAACCCCGCAGTGATGGCCGTAGCAGTCATGACGATTGGTCGTACCCGTTCCGAAGTTCCCTTGTGCACCGCCTGCATAATGTCCGCAGCCGTTAGCACCTCACGTTCGCGACGCAATTCGGCAATGGCCTGATCAATGAAGGTCAACACCAATACACCGATCTCAGCCGCCACGCCGGCCAGGGCGATAAATCCCACCACCACCGCAACTGACAGATTAAAACCCAGCAGATACACCAGCCAAAAACCACCGATCAAACCAAACGGTATGGACAGCATTACCACCAGCGGAGCAGAGACATTTCGGAAGTTGAAGAACAACAACAGAAAGATGATCAACAAGGTCAACGGCACCACAATCTGCAACCGCTTGGCGGCCCGTTCCATGTATTCAAACTGCCCTGACCAGACCAGAGTGTAACCGGGCGGGATCTCCACCTGTTCTGATACCAGTTCTTTTGCCTGCGCCACATAACCGCCAATATCCGAGGTGGTGATATCGACATAGATCCAGGCATTAGGACGTGAATTTTCACTCTTAATCACCGGGGCACCACGCCGAAGCTTCAGATCGGCCACCAGTGACAGTGGAATTTGCGCCCCACTTGGTGTTGGCACCAGCACCCGATTGAGCTGTTCCAGATTATCGCGTAGTTCACGCGGGTATCGTAAACTGACCGGATAGCGCTCCAAGCCCTCAACCGTCTGAGTAATATTCATACCGCCAATGGCGATCTGGATAATATCCTGCACGTCACCCACTGTCAGGCCATAACGGCCTGCCTCTTCACGATTGATATCAAAGTCAAGATAATAGCCACCGGCGGCCTTGTCACCAAAGGCCGACAGGGTGTCAGGCAGCTGCTTCAGGGTCTGCTCGATGTCGGCGGCAACGTTTTCCAGCACCTGCAGATCAGGGCCACTGACCTTGATGCCAATCGGTGTCTTGATGCCAGTGGAGAGCATGTCGATACGGGTTTTGATCGGCATGGTCCAGGCATTTGCCAGACCGGGAAATCGAATCGCCGCATCCATCTCATTCATGAGCTCTTTAGTGGTCTTACTTGGATCCGGCCAGTCCGACCTTGGTTTCAGCTTAATCGTCGTTTCCAGCATCGACAACGGTGCTGGATCGGTGGCTGTTTCAGCGCGACCTGCCTTGCCAAAGACATGCTCCACCTCGGGAAAGCTGTACAGAATCTTGTCAGTCTGCTGCAGCATTTCTTTAACCTTGGTGATGGAGATACCGGGATAGGTAGTCGGCATATAGAGGATGTCTCCCTCATCCAGCGGCGGCATGAACTCACTACCCAGCTTGTTCAACGGATAAATCGTCACCACCAACAATAAAGCAGCAACCCCCAGGGTCAACCAACGCCAGCGAATCGATATCGTCAGGATTGGAGCATGTATAAAGTGCAAAAAACGGTTAACCGGGTTCTTGGCCTCGGGCAAGATCTTGCCGCGAATGAAATACCCCATCAACACAGGTACCAGGGTAATAGCCAGCAAGGCAGCCGCGGCCATGGCATAGGTCTTGGTAAAGGCCAGCGGTGCGAACAAACGCCCCTCCTGCGCCTGCAAGGTAAACACCGGCAGAAACGAGACCGTAATGATCAGCAATGAAAAGAATAACGCCGGCCCCACCTCGCGCGAGGCATCACCTATCGCCTGCCAGCGCTCACTATTTGTAAGCTCTCGTTTAAGCCTTGCCCCCACCATTTCAAGATGTTTGTGGGCATTTTCTATCATGACAATCGCACCATCAACCATGGCACCGATGGCAATAGCGATACCGCCCAAAGACATGATATTGGCGTTAAGACCCTGCCACTGCATGATGATGAAAGCTCCCAAAATCCCTATCGGCAACGACACAATCGCCACCAGCGCCGAACGGGCGTGCAACAGGAATATGATTGCAATCAGGGCAACAACGATGCTCTCCTCAATCAGCTTCTCTTTCAGATTAACCACGGCGCGCTGGATCAGATCACCACGATCATAGACCGGCACGATCTCCACCCCGGCGGGCAGACCACCCTTCAACTCTTCCAGTTTGGTTCGAATCCGTTCGATGGTGGTTAGGGCGTTTTCGCCATAGCGCATAATCACCACCCCACCGGCCACCTCACCTTCACCATTCAGTTCGACCAGACCACGACGCAGCTCCGGCCCCAGCTGGATATGAGCCACATCCTGCAGACGGATCGGCACACCATCGTCACCCACAGCAATAGGAATGGATTTGAGATCATCGATGGATTGGATATAGCCCAGGCCACGCACCATATATTCGGTCTCGGCCATCTCCACCAACTTACCCCCAACATCATTATTAGAGCGCTGGATTGCCATTTTAACCTTGGATAAGGGGATGTTGTTCGCCAGCAAGGCATTGGGATCAACCTCAACCTGATACTGTTTCACATGCCCGCCGATAGAGGCGACCTCAGCCACCCCCTCAACGGTCTGTAGCGGATATCTCAGATACCAATCCTGAATCGAGCGCAGCTTGGCCAGATCATGCTGACCGGTTTTATCCACCAGGGCATATTCATAGATCCAGCCCACACCGGTGGCATCCGGCCCCAGCGACGGCGACAGCCCACTGGGCAGACGGCCACTGGCATAGTTAAGATATTCCAGCACCCGCGAACGGGCCCAGTACATGTCAGTGCCATCTTCAAAGATAATGTAGACGAAGGAGAAACCAAAGAAGGAGTATCCACGCACTACCTTGGCATTGGGTACCGCCAGCATGGAGGTGGTGAGCGGGTAGGTAACCTGATCTTCTACTACTTGTGGCGCCTGCCCCGGGTATTCGGTAAAGACAATTACCTGCACGTCAGACAGATCTGGAATGGCATCCAGCGGCGTGTTCTTCAACGCCCAGATACCCGCCGCCACCAGCAACAGGGTGGCAATCATGACCAGGAACTTGTCGCGCAACGAGGCGCTGATAATACGTTCAATCATATTGGCCTACTCCTGCATGTGCATATCATGCACACCCATTTCCGTCGCCCCCGGCATATCGTCCATGGACATATCACCCATATCCATATCCATATCCATATCAGACATGTCCATGCCACCCATATCCATCTCTGACATGGAGTGTTCCGCAGCGCCAGCCGAATCACCCGCTATCATCTTGGCAGTGGCTTCGCGCAATTTGGATTCGGAGTCGATCAGGAACTGACTGGAAGTCACTACCCGCTCACCAACAGCCACCCCGTCCAGCACCTGGGTGTGGCCCGCTGCGCTAATGCCCAACACCACATCGCGAGGTTCAAACTTGCCATCGCCCTTGGCGACAAACAGCTGCTCACGGTCACCGGAACGCACGATTGCTTCGGATGGCACTATCAAGGCATCAGGGCGCGGATCCACCTGTAATACCACATTGGCAAACATGCCGGGTTTGAGCAGTAAGTCCGGATTATCAAACGCCAGTCTTATCCGCACGGTGCGGGTCTTGGGGTCCTGCGTAGGATGAATAAAACTCACCTCACCGACAAATGTCCTTCCTGGCGCGGCACGCACTCGCATTTCGGCCTTGTCGCCGACCTTGAGCCAGGGCTGATCATCCTCGTAGATATCGACATATACCCAGATGCGGCTCAAATCAGCAATCATGTAAAGTTCATCCTTAGGCGTCACGTACTGTCCCTCACGCGCACCTATATTCATCACTCGGCCGGTAAATGGCGAATGAATATGCACACTGCGCATGGGTTTACGACTTTTCTCTAACGTCTTAATTTGGTGCGCCGGCACGTCAAACAGCTGTAGCCGTTCACGAGTACTTTGCAACACTGAGCTAGCGGACTTATTGTTCAACCGCTCGGCATTATTCAACGCCACTACATACTCCCGCTGCGCTGCAACCAGATCGGGCGAGTAAATCCCCAGCAAAATAGTGTCCTTACTCACCTGCGTACCGGTCTCCTCAATATCCAGCTTTTCAATCCAGCCAGAGGTCTTGGGATGCAGGCGCGCCAGGCGTTCTTCATTGAAATCCACATGCCCCAGGGCGTTGATCTGCCGCGCCAGAGAACGCTGCTCAACGGCAGCAGTACGGACACCGATGTTTTGCACCACTACCGGGTCTATCGTCACAGTGCCGGCCGGTTCAGAACCACCACTGCCGCCATCGGCGTAAACAGGAATGTAATCCATGCCCATTTCATCCTGCGCAAACACCGGCGAGGTAATGGCCGGATTCATTGGGTTGCGCCAGAACAACACCTCAGGCTCAGCTGGCGATTGGCCCACAGCCTGGGACTGGCCTTCATCACCTGGCGCCAGCAAATAGCCCGCCGCAACGCCAATGACCAATGCCGCGGCAGCGGTGATTAATACAGATTTATTCATTTATATTCTCCTTGCCCAATGCCGCATTCAGCCCTGCCTGCGCCTGATGCGCGGCGGTAATGACCTGCCAGTATTGAGTCTCGTAATTTTGCAGGGTGGTTTGCGCCTGAATCAGATTGGCGAACACCACCCTATTGACTTGATAACCCGCCAGCATCGCCTCAACGGTTTGTTGGGCCTGGGGCAGAATGGTTTTTTCAAATAACACGACCCGACTTTGAGCACGCTCGTAATAGGACAGCGCCCGCGACACATCAGTCATGACCTGCAGTTCGGTTTCGCGTAGTTGTTGTTGGGCGGCAATCAACTCCGCCTGGCGCTGGTCCTCAGCGCGTGACTGCTTACGGCCGGCATACAGCGGCAAATTCATGCTCAACTGAATCGAGGTAAGATCATCTCGACCATCACGCATGCCGTAAGTGGCACCCACAGCAAAATCTGGGTATTGCTCCTTGGCGCTCAACTGACGCTGACTGCGGGCGGCCTCTACCCGGGCCTGACTGGCCCGCAAAACCGGGCGTTGCGCCAATGCCTCCGCCTGCAGCTGCTGCTCCGAAAACGACTTGGCTGGCAAACTATAGTCAAACTCTGCAGGCAAGGTTACTGTCGTGCTAACCGGCCTGTTAAGCAAACTATTCAGGACAATAACAGACTCAATCCGCAACTGCTTCAGGCGCAAGGCCTCATCATCCAGCCTGGCCAGCTCAAGTTGCGCCAACAGCACATCGTGCTGCTGGCTTCGCCCGACACTATAAAGGGTCTGGGCCGTCTCTATCATCTGCCGCACCAAGTCATGATTACGCTCAACCGCCTGCTGGGCACGATCTATATAAAAGATCCGCCACCAGACCTGCCTCACATCGCGCAGCAACTGCACACGCAGTTCATCACTGCCCTGCACGGCAGCATCGGCACGAAACTGCGCCGCCTCTTCTTTCAACGCCCGCTTACCGGGAAAAGGCAATGCCTGGCTAAAACCTATTTGCAACTGTGACATAGGATCTTTATCCAGCGCCAAACTACCCCTGGGCAGATTAGCCAGACCGATACTCAACCGCGGATCGTCCAGCGCGCCAGCCTGGGGCACTATCTGCCTAACTGCCTCGGCATTAGCCCTGGCTACCGCCAACGATGGGTTTTGCGCCAAGCCCAGCTCAGCAGCCTGCTGCAGAGACAGGACCCCAGCTTCGGGCTGTTGCTGCGCAGCAAGGCCAGGCGCAGCCAACAACATCGTAAACGCGGCGGCATAAAGCCTACCGGTAAATAATAACTTCATTGTAATTCTCCAAAGCAAATCAGACGCCCACAAGCACAGGCGCAATACGGCACTAATTCAGCATTAGGCCGCAGGTTATGCTTTAGAGCTGTCTGGGAGGACGGAATTCGACCGGCTGATCAATGGAATAGCGGGAAATGAATATAGACTGAGGAGGCTCAGCATCAGGTCTATCGAGCGCGACTTCTGTTCTGAAACCAAGGGCAGGGGCGGCACAATAGACACAATCATTACAAACGTTCTGATCGTCACATTCCAGATCAGCGCTATCGGCCATGTCATGACTCGTATGCTGATCGCCAAGCTGCGGCATAGCCATTTTACTAGCAACCATCACCTGCCCCATTTCATGGGCGACAACAAGCTCCAATGGCGCCAACAACACTGTCAGCACCAGGAAAAAACTCATCAGTTTTTTAACACCATGAAACATGAACTATATTATATCGGCCAAATTTATTTAAGTAAATGTTGATCAGTCCGATCATTGTACCAGAGGTTTAAACGACCTAACAAAATTTCGCAACCTAAATTAAGCACAATGGAGCAACATCATGGCCTTTGAGTCAGTGCACAATTATTATGAAAACCTGGTCTTTACTGAAATCAGGCAAACGCTGAAAAAACGCAAACTCAAGGCCGGCAATAATGACTACCTCGAAGACATCGCCTGTGTCGCACTGAATCGTCTACCGACCCGCTATGTCCGCCACCATGTCGACCTGGCCTTTTATCTTACGGTCGAAGAGCATGAAATGATCAGCGACTCGGTCAAAACCGCTGTCGCCGATGCCTTTACCTTTGTCGACCGTCATCGCCGCTAAACAGCTTCCACTGTTTGTTTGCTTGACCGCCTCACAACAGACGCGTACTTGAACACCGCTCTCGTGCCACAAGAGTTCGACACACAGATACTCCATAGCAACCCCCCTTGACCTAAGGATGGCCGGCATGGGCCGCCCTGTTCAAAACGCTGGCTCTAATTGCCGACTATCACCAAACCTAACCTACATCCCAAGCCTTTGCCCATGCTGGCTAGAGGAGATTTCATCAAGAATGACCAGCCACCAGGCTAACGCGAAAAACCAGAGTACACGAGAAGGACCCAGGCAATCCCCAGCCGCATCAAAAAGCCCCCTGGTTTTAGCCAGGGACTTTCATTTACGCATATCCTGGCCTAATCAATCCCGTTAATTGTCATAAAAATTTCGCCCTCCCGTCGCAAAAAGGCAATATTCCAACCTCACAATGAGATCCGTATAAAAACATTATCCGGAGGCAAAGATGATATTCCACATAAGAGTATGGCCAGACAACTCCGCCAGCCTAATGACCGCAACAGGCAAGCGACTGTTTACATTCAAAAATATTGATAGGGCAATGGCGGTCTGTGGTGACTGGTACGGCATAAGCAGAATAATTCCCGCGCGCGCCCCAAGCCCGGTAATCTCCGTTCCTTGGCACAACCACCAACCCATAAATAATCGCCTATCAACCTAATCAACAAAACCTGACTGTCTGTTTATAGCTCTCAACAACCAAGATGACCCTGGTTCGGCCAATCACTGACGATACTGACATTCGTTCAAGCCTCGCCCCCAACCACCCGAAGCAGAAACAGACAGGACTCAATTTTTTCGCCACCGGATCAATTGCAACATTGAACAGCTGGATGCCGTGCGTGAAGACGGCATGGCGGAAGCCAAAGGCCGCTATCAAAGCAGGTCACCAAGAACGATAAGAGCTATTTAGATGGTGACTCGCCGATGACCGTGATGGGCCACGATATTGAGACCGCAGCCCACCTACCAACACCGCCAGGACAGCAGTATTGGATATATAGCCATGCCGATTACAGCATGACTAAACGGAAAGATACTGATCCACAACCTGATAAAATTCTTTCACATCGATAGGTTTGACGATGTAGCCATCAAATCCAGCCTGCTTTGCCCGCGCGATATCGCGCGGCATGGCATTGGCGCTAATGGCAATCACAGGAATATCCCTGGCTTCATCACTGGCGCGCATTTTTCCTAGCACCTCAAAACCATTCATTTCCGGCAGATTGATATCCAACAACACCAGATCAGGTGTAAAATTAAGCACATACTCCAACCCAACGACTGGCGAGTTTGCCGCCATAAACTCACAATCCATCAAGCGCTTCAACAAACGTTCAACCAGCCTCAAATTGGCGGGATTATCTTCTATATATAACACTCGCTTTTGATGCCCGGAGTTCAGCAAGACTGTTGCCTGTTCGGCATCGCTTGCCTGATCCATCAGCATTACAGTGGCCAGCTTTAATTCAAGCGTAAAACATGTGCCCAAGCCGAGGGCGCTTTCAACACTGATACTCCCGCCCATTAGCTCAAGCAAACGCTTGGTTATCACCAAACCAATACCGGTACCCTCTACAGCCGTGACCTCGGCGCCAAGCCTATCAAAAGGCTGATACAGGTTTTGCAGCTGCTGTTCAGACAAACCAATACCACTATCCTGAACGGTCAGACGTACTTTTTCAGAATCGAGCCTATGACAGCCCAAGGTTACCGAACCATTGACCTTGTTGTACTTGACTGCATTCGACAGCAAATTCAGTAACACCTGTTTAATACGAACAAAGTCGGCTTCTATACAAACTCCTTGAAACTGTTCCATATCCACAATCAGACGAACATTGGCCTGCTCAGCCTGCATTTTGATAAGGGACATACAGGCCTGAATCACATCTCCCAACCGAACCTTTTCTATCGATAAAGAAATGTTATCTGATTCAATCCTGGATATATCAAGCACATCGTCAATTAAACCCAATAAATGATTACCCGCCTTCAATATCTCTTTTACAGATTCAAGGTGCTCCTGACATAAAGGCTGAGTGGTGTCATATTCCAGCAACTGGCCAAAACCCAGAATGGCATTCATGGGCGTACGCAGCTCATGACTCATGCGCGACAGGAACTCGGACTTTGCCAAATTGGCACGCTCTGCTTCAATTTTGGCTGCCAACAAACCGGCCTCCTCCCGCTTTCTCTCGCTCACATCGTGAATAAAGGCCTGCACCAAAGGCTCATCATCAACCATAAATTTTGTCAACCGCACCTCGACAGGAAAACAACTGCCATCCTTGCGCGTGTGCTCACCGCCAACGGTCAGAGACTCACCAAGCACCATTGACGACCAGAAAGCAAAGGCCTTATCTCTATTCGCCCCCTGCTCGATATCAAACACCGTCAGTGCCTTTAACTCATCAGCGCTATAGCCCAGACTTAAACATGCCTGACGATTAACCGTCAGGACATTACCCTTCAGGTCATGCACAAACAGTGGATCAGCCGCATTCTCGACCAACGCCCTGAAACGACTTTCACTTTGCTGCAAGGCAAGTCTTGTTCTCCGGCGTTCGGACATATCTTCAAAAAACAAGGTGATCCTACCCGCCGCAGTTTGAAAGGCATGAACACCAAAGGCCTCACAAAATGGACAATCTTCGCAGTGCAGTTCAGTTGCTTTCCAGGGCGTGCCACTCCGGGCAACTGCCTTGAAAGCATCAATAATCCCCATTGACTGCAAACCCGGAAACATCTGACCAAAATCCTTTCCCACAAGCGCCTGACAATCAGGCCCCAAGACCGCATCTACGGCAGGGTTTGTCCCTTTAATCAACAGACGATCATCCGCTGTCAGCTCGCAAAAAAAGACGCCCAAAGGCGTCGACTCAATCACACTGCGAAATTTTTTCTCCGACTCACGCAGTGCCAGCTCCGCCGCAACACGACTTGAGATTTCGTTCTTCAGTGGGTTAATCGCGGTCCGCTGTAGCGTTCGCCACAATAGAAAGCCCAACAGTAAAAAACCTATCAGAATACAGGTAATCGACTGCATAACAAAATTCAGAAACACCTTATGGGTCGGTTCGCCATCCATAACCAACATCAAACTGGCCTCACCGCCACGACCATATTGAACTCGGCTAGCCAGGCTCATGGGCCTGATGCTCGCCTGACCACGTTCAAAGCGTGCCAGTTCAAAACCATTATTGGAGACAAGCTGAATTGAGACCACATCACCACGCTGCGCGCCCCAATTGTTCAGAAACTGCCCAACCGTGACATAGTCGCCTTTGCTCAGGGGCTCAACAATCAGGCTCGACATCATGTTTAAACTATACCGTGCCTCAACCTTCGCCTGAGAATGAATCATCTCATGCTGCTGGTAGCCAACATAGGAACCTGTAACCACAAAAAAGGAGATTAGCACCGCAAGAAAAATCCAGAAGCTGCGTCGACTCAGACGCACCAAGTCAATAGTCATGGCAGGACACCGCCCCTGGGCAAGGCTGAAAAGATATCCCTCAAAACGTCATAATCGGCATCTTCTGCTGGCTCAAGCGCCGTAATCGTTTTTTTGATACTCGCCAGGGCCCGACGCCCCTCTTCACTGACATCCATGCCAACCAGGGCCTGCCTCAGGGCCGTTATCGTTGCTGTCGCCAAGTCACTACGAGCGACAAACAAATGCTCTGGGATTGATGGCGTTGTTGCCAGCACTTTCAGACCCCGGGATTGATATTTATAGAAAACGGCCTCCTTCACCGCACCGGCATCAAAATCCCCCGACAACACCCCCATCGCCACATTGTCGTGTGAATCAAGAAATTGATGGCCGGAGAGTTTTTCCGTGCCGACCCCCGCTTGAATCAGCATATAACGAGGCACAAGATGGCTCATGGTTGATGCCGAATCACCAAAGGCAAAACGTTTACCCTGCAACTCTTGCAAGGAATCAACCGGGCTATCACGTCTAGCAAAGATCTTGCCCTGAAAAAGTGGCTGGCCGTTGATCAGCTGCCGCGCCAGGATAGGTTTGCGACCAAACTTATCCACCAGCAAGACGTAGGAGGCAGGGCCAAGATAGGCGACATCAACCTGATTATTGCCAAGCCTGTCCACATGCGACTGGTAACTGGTGGAAACCTGCAGTTCAACATCGAGACTCAGTTTTTGGCTGAGATAATCCGCCAGCGGTGAAAACGCCTTAATCAAGGCTGAACTCGATTTATAGGGATGCACGGCCAACACCAAAGGTTCATCAGCTGAAACCATCGACGACAAGGCGCACCACAAAAACACACCCGCAATCAAACTATAAAATTTATTCACCCCACCTCCCTATAAGACTCGAAGATAAGGTAACACCTATTGAAAACCCATCAAACATCACTAAATTCACGTATCGCTTATTGCTTAACACCAAAAAAACCTCAGTTGAGACCTTAACGATTTGCAATAATAAAACTCGACTAAACTGACGGCTGCCGGGCAGGCAACATATGATCCGCCGCCAAATACTCATGCAGTTCCTGCGGAGCAAATTTAGTTAGGTCTTTGACTACCTCCTTAATTTTTATCCCTCCTACACTTGAACTCATCGCTTCACGCAGATGCCCCATCATCTGAGGATCAGCCGTAACAACCAGGCAACCAGACTTCTGTCGCGTTACCGCATCAGCTGCTGCCGCAGCAATCTGCTTGGCAAAACGTCGTTCGCTCTCTTCAATGTGGTGATCACGGTGATCATCATAGCCATGCGCACCCCCCCCGGCAGGTGCCACATTACGCCCTGATTTGTCATTGCTATAGATCTCCCTACCTGCCGCCTCAACCTCTGAATTGGTCAGGTCTGAAATCTCAACCAGATCAGGACCACCTTCTCCAATACCGGCCTCTTCCAAAGAAAACAAGCGCGCTCTCGCGCCATCTGCAACCACCACACAATACTCGCTCATTGCCTCGCTCTCCTTCAATTCAGAAAATAGATACACTCCCAAACTCGCCACCCACTCATTACATTTATAGTCCAGCAACCTGCAACTAACAACGGAACCTTGCACCCAAGCAAATCAACTGAAATACTCAGGGAGATCATCACAACCGGAACAACACCATGAGACGACTACCAGGTATTTTTCTGCTCTTCATCACGCTCGTCTCGACCGCCCACACCGCTGATAACAACTCACCTTATATCGAAATCAGGGTTAACGGCCTTAAAGAGCTTGCAGCACCATTGAATCGCCTGGCAGACGCCATTGAAAAACTGTCTCAATCGGACAATTTAAGCAGCGAAGACCAGCAAAAGATCATGGCCATTATCGGCGAGATGGAGCTACTCACAGACAAGCTGGATAACAGCATCGAAATCACCAAACAGAAGGTTAGCCAGACCCAAGCAGAAATCAGCACCTCGATCAGGCAAATGATTGTGCTTGCACTGTTTGGTCTGGTGGTCACGGTGATCATAATTTGTGCCGCTATCTTTATTCTTTTCCGACTCCAGATATCACCCCTGGTTATTTCAACCTCATCAAGTCTGGACAAACTTTCTGAGGCCATGGAAAACCTCGCTACAGCCAGTCATTTTATTAACAAAAAAGACTCTGCAAACAATAAATGATTCAACCAGAGGCAACCTCTATTTGTATCCTGTCCAAAACCTACTAAAACAATGTACTATCAAGTTAAGTATGCTTCAGCCTAAACCGAGAACAAGGCCACACAGATACTATGGCAAAAAGATCTGCAGATAAAATCATCGAATCCATTATTCAGGTCACCGGACACGCCGACCGTGAATTGCTCGAAGCAAGTCTTGCCAGCACACTCTACGAGTTACTTAGCCTTGACCGGGTTTCTCTATACAAAACCTTTTATGAACACAACCAGCCCCAGTGTTATCTGGCGCTCGAAGTCAGCGACAATCAGCTGCATGTCCACCATGGCGGAAAAGTCCTCTCAGCCACCGAACTTAATAAGCTCGCCAGTCTAAATAAAAGCATAACAACAAAACACCCAGCAACATCTCCGTTAGCGGATGGCTCAGCCCTGTATAGCCACCCAATCACCAACCACCTCGGCAATGTCTCAGGCATATTCTGCCTGCACGGAAAAGACATCCACGCACATGAGAATGGAAAATTCATCGAAGGTTACTTCCAAATCTACCGCAACTATCTGCATCTACTGGATGAAAGTGAACATGACGCCCTGACTGGCCTGCTTAACCGCAGAACCTTCGACAAAAACCTGGAAAAAATACTTGCCGAGTGGCACAAAGAGCTGGATAAAAATAGCCCTGCCACAGAAAAACAGCAGCCATTACGGCGTCAGGCCAATAACAAAAAAGCCAACTGGCTAGCAGTCATCGATATCGACCATTTCAAACAAGTAAATGACCGCTACGGCCACCTCTATGGCGACGAGGTACTGCTATTGTTTGCCAACATCATGCGCGACTCATTTCGCGGCTATGACAGACTTTTCCGCTTTGGTGGTGAAGAGTTCGTTGTCATTCTGCGCACCACTGATTTAGCTGGCACAGAAAAGGCATTACAGCGGTTTCGCAATGCCATTGCAACGTATCCATTTCCACAAATTGGCCACATCACAGCAAGCACAGGTTTCATTGAAATAGCCAACCACGCCATCCCCGCACAAGTTCTCGGCCGAGCCGACGAAGCCCTATATTACGCCAAACAAAATGGCCGCAATCGGGTTTGCCAATATGAGCATCTGGTCGATAGCGGCTCAATCACAGCAGGACCTGAATTAGGCCGTCTCGCCATCGATATATTCTGAACCGACTCCCCATTTAAGCAGAAATAAACGCCGACAATACCCTGCCACAAAGCTAAAGATTTTCGCCCAATAAACGCTACATTAGAATGCTATTCCTTTAAAAGGACAACGTTTCCCCTATGGCGCTCTGGTCACTTAAAGGCAAAAAAATACTTATAATCGATGATTTTGCCGAGATGCGCTCAAGCATGCGCAAAATGCTCGTCTCGTTTGATGCCAATCAAATCACCATGGCCAGCAATGGTGAGAAGGCGATCGATCTAATCGCTCATAATAAATTCGACATCATCCTTTGCGATTACAATCTCGGTGATGGCAAAGATGGCCAGCAGATACTGGAAGAGGCCAAATTACGAAACATACTACCCTACTCAACCGTTTTCATCATGGTAACTGCCGAGAGCACCTCATTTATGGTGATGGGGGCTATTGAACACCAGCCTGATGATTATCTTTCCAAACCCTTTAACCGCAACGTTTTGAAAAGTAGGCTGGAAAAGCTTTTAAACAAAAAGGCTGGTCTAGTAAAGCTATCCCTTGCCTTACAACAGGACAATAAAACCCTAGCGATCAAGCTCTGCAATGATGGCATTGAGGAAAATTCTAGCAATCGCAACGAACTCCTGAAACTCGAGACCGAGCTATTAATTTCTGAACAACGTTACAACGAAGCAAAAGAGATATGCGATTCAGTCATTGCCGAGCGCAGCCTGCCATGGGCACGATTATGTGATGGTCAGCTTCACTACCTGCAACAACAATACGAAACCGCTCAACATTGTTTTGAGGCTATTATCAGTGACAACCCGGCCTTCGTATCGGCGCATGACTGGCTGGCAAAAACACAGATCAAACTGAAAGATCCTATAGCTGCTCAAAAAACAATCGAAGCTGCCATCGCACAATCCGCCAAGTCCGTAACTCGCCAACGTATGCTGGCAGAAACATCAGAAATAAATCAGGACTTCGTCACCGCCGAAAAGGCCCGCCGACGCTCGATTCGAACCGCTAAAAACTCCACCCTCAGCGAGGCAGCCGATTACACTAAACTTGCCGAAGCACTGGTAAAAAATGACAATCCAAAAGAAGCACTCAAGACTATCGATCTAGCAAAACACGAATTCAAGGGTGATGAACAGGCGCAGATTGCAATGACACTTTCAAAAAGCAAAGTATTCAAACAAATGGGGCGCGAGAAAGAGAGCCTGGTATTAATCGATGAAATCATAGCGCTGGCAAAAAATGCCTCCAGCCCAATCAAAGATAGTCTAGCAATAGAATTAACCGAAACCTTTTTGGCCTACGACAAAACCGATGCTGCGCAAGAGATTGTCGAGCAACTGGTAACAAATAACCATGACAACCAGGAACTTCTCGACAAGGTCAATCAGATCTACACCGCATCAGGGTCAGAGCAAGATCCCAGAATTTTTGTTGGCAGCGTACGTAAAGAAATCACCGTCATCAATAACAAAGGAGTAAAATTACTTGAGGCCGGCAATATCGACGCTGCCATAAGCCTGTTTGACCAGGCACTGGCAAGAGGCCCCAACAATCAATCCCTCAACATAAACAGTGCCCAGGCCTATGTGATGAAAATGAAAATTAGCGGCAGAAATGATGAGCTACTCAGAAAGACTCGCCTATGCCTAAAAAAAACCGCCGACAACAAAGGCCTTCAACTACGCTACAAGGCCTTAAACGCCGCCTACTGGAAGTTTACCAACAGTAAATAGAATAAATGAGCCACTATCATGAGCGATAAATCAGACATCAACTTCAGCACTATCATGGCTAGCTCGGTTCATGACATGAAGAATTCACTCAGCATCATTCTCGACACTGCCGAGACACTTGGCCACGATAATAGTCTCAGTAAAATTCAACATAAATCCCTTGAGCTGCTACACATGGAAGGTGAGCGCCTAAACAACACCTTTATCCAATTGCTGGCGCTATACAGAATTGAGAACAAACAATACTCGCTCAACATCGACAGTCACAATGTTTACGATTGCCTGGAAGAGTCCATGTTTGAAAACGAGGCCCTACTCGCCCATCACAATATCGAACTCGAAATCCTATGCGAGCGAGAACTGGAATGGTTCTTCGATAGAGCTCTAACCCTGGGCATTATCAACACCATCATCAACAACGCCATGCGCTATGCTAACAATAAAATAATCCTAGCGGCGAACAGCAATAAAACGGAGATTGTCATAAGCATTCTTGATGACGGCCCCGGCTATCCTGACACAATACTCAACAGAGATAACGATGAACAATCAGAACTGAGCTTCAACAATAGCAATACCGGGCTCGGCCTGCATTTTTCAAAAGTGGTTGCAGAGTTGCATAACAAGGGCGAACAACGCGGCCACATCAAACTCAGTAATACAGGTATTCATAACGGTGGAAAATTCAGCATTCATCTGCCCTAATACAACCCTAGCCACACGAGCTTTCGTTGTCCGGTAAAATGCATGGCCTAATCAACACAGCCAGACCAATTTTTGTCATGTCAAAATTTCCTGCCAAAGTGGGTTTCATCAGCCTTGGCTGCGCCCTGATCGACAAAGGAAGTCATCATCACCCCCGATGACTGAAGACGCGGCTCTGCCCCACCTGAATATCTCCCGTTACCTCATGTCAGCCCACGCATCCTCAAGACCATGAAGCAGCCTGACACATTTGCACAAGCGGCATCAGACCTTGCCCTGAGCTTGTACTGTGCAACAGCTTCATCGTTGGTTTTTCTGGTGAAACCGAAGCTGACTTTAAGCAGTGACGGGGATTCATCGCTCAAGCCAAGCTTGACCGCTTTGATGTCTTTGCCCATTCCAAATATAAATGGCGCCATTGCCAACCATCTGCCCGACCACGTAACTGAACAGCTAAAACTAGAACGATTAGAGCGCCTTATGACGTTGCAGGACGAGATCAGTGCCGCCAAGCTGTGTGAGCGCATCGGCCAAATCCTAGCGATACTCATCGACGAGAGCGATGGCCGCAACCATGCCGATGCGCCAGAATCCGACAACCAGATGTTCACCGAAGACGCCGCCAATCTCAGCCCAGGCGGCAGGGTCAGCACCACCCCCATCAAAACCGATGAATACAACCTGTGGGCTGTACTCCACGATGAGCAAGACTCTGTTAACATTAAGCCAAACCTATTGTCATAAAAGACTATGCAGATAAAAATTACGCTCAAATCAGGACTCCACATCACCGCTCTGGCACTGCTAATTGGCAGCCCGCCGGTGCAAGCCGGTTGCGATGATCCAGCCGCACCCAGGGTCAACTGGAAGGGCTGCGACAAGGCCGGCATCGACCTCAGCGGCATGGACCTGCGCGGCGCGGTACTTAACAGCATCAATCTTGAAGGCGCCAATCTCAGCAAAACTAATTTGCGCAATAGCTACCTTAGCCGAGCCAATCTCAGCAAGGCCAATCTGAGCCAGGCAAAGTTGATCGATGCCAATCTAGTCGGTGCCAATCTGAATCAGGCCAACCTGGAAAATGTACTGGCCAAGGCAGCAAAATTCGATCGCGCCGACATCAGCGGCGCAAATCTCAATGGTGCCTTGCTTGAAGAGGCCCAATTCTACGATACAGACCTGAGCAATGTCCGACTGATAAAGGCCAACCTCAGCAATGCCGCTATGGAGCAGGCCAACCTCAGCAACGCCGACCTGTCATTCAGCAACATGTTTAAAACCAAACTATCACGCGCCAATCTGGAAGACGCTAATCTCACCGGCGCAAATCTGGAGCGGGCCCAGCTCGACAAGAGTTTTCTGGTCAATACCAACCTGTCTAACAGCAACCTCAGTCGCGCCAATCTAGCTGAGGCAGAGATGATCAACACCGATGTCAGTGGCGCCCAACTGGATTACACCACTTGGAATAACCGCCGCCGCTGCCGCTCCGGCTCAATAGGCGAATGCAAATAAACCATCATAAGGAAACCAAGCAATGTCAGATATTTCACCCCTGGTAGAGACGCAGGAAAAATTTATCAACGCCATTCCAGTACGGGGCATGGCCGCTGAAACAGTTGCATTGGACAAGGCGCTGGGCAGAACACTCTACAGCGACTTCAATGCCCCGGAAGACTCACCGCCCTATCATCGCGCCATCGTTGAAGGCTTTCTGGTCAACACGGCAGAGACGCGCGGCGCAGCGGAAGAAACGCCCATTAGCTTCAAAATTGTCGGCAAGGTCGCGCCAGGCGATATCGAATGCCCAGACTTCAATGCAGGCGAGGCCATCGAACTACAGACCGGCAGCATCCTGCCCGATGGCCAGGTCTCGATTGTGCGTATGTGGGAAGCCAAACGTGAGGGCAACAACTTTAGCATCAGCCGCCCATTTCCACCGCGCTTTTTTATCGAAGACCAGGGCTGCGACATCAAAAAAGGTGACACCATCATCAGCGCTGGCACCATACTCACACCACAGCACATCGGCACCATCGCCAGCCTAGGCCTGGGTGAAGTATCAGTCGCCCGCCAGCCACGCGTTACCGTGTTTGCCTCAGGTGATGAGGTCACCCCTTATACCGCGCCGTTTAAACCCGGCATGATCCGCGACTGCAACAGCCCAATGCTAGAAGCCGCCGTCTGCGCCGCCGGTGGGTTACCAACACTGGGCGGCATCATGGGTGATAACTTTGAGACTTTCGTCGGTGCCGTACGCAACACCCTTGAACAAGCCGACATGATCGTCATTTCCGGCGGCACCGCTGTAGGTGGCCGGGACTTTATCTCTGACCTGATTAAAGAAGTGGGTGAATTATTGGTCGATGGCGTACCCATGCGCTCCGGTCGCCCCCTGATCATGGGCATCGCCAACGGCAAACTAATCGTCGCCGTGGCCGGTCATCCGCCCGAAGCCCTACGTGGTTTTCAACTGTTTGGCGCGCCGGCGATTGCCAAGCTGATGGGGCAGGCAGTCGAACTGCCCGAAGACCAGGCTCAGCAACCACCTCAGTAGTGAGGTGGTGGTGTCTCTTCTGACAGGGGGCGAACAAGGTCGCCGCCCTGTTCCAGTTGCTTTCTCTGCCGTTTGATCACTTCGGTCAAGGCATCAATCTGATCCTGTTGCTTAATCACCACCTGATTCAACTGTTCCACAGTCGCCTCAAGATAGGCCATCCGCACCTCGATATCCTCAAATCTTTTATCCATAATCACCTCAACGCCAACCACAAAGGCCCGATTATATAAGTTTAGCCAACATTAGTTGGCGGTTATTTGATTAAGTAAGGTGCACTTACATGGCCGGCATAAATATTGTACCCACGCATTCCCTATGGTGGGATTCTGATCAATTACCGATTAAACGGATTATTATTCTGACGTTTCCAATCCCAAAATCGCCGTTGTGCGTTTTCTTGTCTCCAGGCATAAGGCGCCATCTTCAAGCAGCGACATTCCGTAGGTCGGAATCATTGTTTGTATGGTTTTCTGCCATTCTTTACTCTTTATTTCATCAGGAAACATTTTTCCAATTACCTCTAACATAATCGACACTGATGTCGATGCGCCAGGTGAAGCACCCAGTAAAGCAGCCATTGACCTATCAGCAGCGCAAACAATCTCCGTCCCAAATTTTAAGACTCCGCCTTTGCCCTTATCTTTTTTTATAATTTGTACTCTTTGGCCTGCTGTTGTTAACTGCCAATCTTCCATCTTTGCATTCGGGTAATAGGCGAGCAATTCTTTAAATCTATCTTCAGGTGATTGCACAACTTGCTTAATCAGATACTTGGTGAGATTCGCATTACGCATACCTGCAGAAAGCATCGGCCAGACATTGTGCATTTCAATAGATAACGGCAGGTCCAGGTAAGATCCATTTTTTAAAAACTTGGTAGAAAACCCGGCGTAAGGGCCAAAAAAAAGTGCTTGCTGACCATCTATCATTCTTGTATCAAGGTGAGGGACAGACATGGGTGGTGAGCCTACGGCTGCCTTACCATATACCTTCGCTTCATGCCTATGAATAATCTCGTCATTTGTGCAGCGGAGAAAATGTCCACTTACCGGAAAACCGCCATAGCCTTGTGACTCCTCAATTTTCGACTTTTCCAGCAGCGGAAGGGCACCGCCACCCGCACCGATAAAGACATAATCTGCGAGAATTTCCTTAACCTCTTCAGAAGAATAATCTTCTACATCAATTTTCCAGCGTCCATCCGTTTGCTTCGAAAAATCATTTACATTGTGACCAAGATGAACATCTACATTGTCGCACTTCTCGAGGTAAGCAATCATACCCCTGGCGATCATGCCAAAGTTTACATCGGTGCCAATGTCCATTCTTGTAGCCGCGCATGGTTCATTAAAGACCCTACCCTCCATTGTGAGAGGGACCCAATCGGCTATTTGATTTTGATCCGATGAATAATCCATGTCCTGGAAAACTGGAGAAGTGCACATAGTTTCGTAACGCTTTTTGAGAAAATCTACATTATCATCGCCCCATACAATACTCATATGCGGGATATCATTAATAAATGGGATTTCGTATGAAATACACCCTTCTTCCTTAAGGTATGCCCAGAGTTGCTTGGAAATTTCAAAACTATGCGCTATTTCAAGCGCCTTGCTTATATTGACTTTGCCATTTTCAAAAGGTGTGTAGTTTAGCTCACAGAAAGCGGAATGGCCTGTCCCTGCATTATTCCAGGCATCAGAGCTTTCCGCTGCAACTTTATCAAGACGTTCGTAAATGGAGATATTTGCGCCTGGCATTAATTTTCTACATAAAATTCCTAATGTAGCGCTCATGATGCCGGCACCGATCAGAACTATGTTTATTGGTTTTTCATTCATTGGGCGATTACAGTTTATGATTAATAAAATGACCACAGCGACCTGAAGTGGCCACCATCAGACACAGAATTCCTTGCACATAGAAATATATAGCTAATATCCGGTCACAAACTTCTCCACCCGCGGCCTATAACTTTTAACGGCTGCCAGAGCCACCTTAGCCTTAAACCCGAATAAATGACTATGTCTTTTGTGTCTCATCGTTATCCCCTATGGTCACATAAAGTACCTCAGAAGTAACACTTGTGTCACCGCCTCAAATCCGGCAATCACTTCCCAGAGGTTGAATCCAGGAAAACCCCAAATAAGAATCATACATGCACAATAAAAAACGGGGAAGCCGTTGCCAGCTTCCCCGCTCTTTAAACCAAAAGACTGCTTGGTTTAACGCACGATATAGTTACCGTCCTTACCTGCCTTAGGGTCTGCATCCGGCTTATTCATCAACACAGTGATGGCACCGCGTAGAGCAGCCTGCATGGCATGGTCGACAATCGCGTTGTTGGTTGCCTTGTCTGCTGGCGAGACGATATCGAAGATGCCCGCTTCTGAAACTGCAACATTATAGGTTGCCATGTCTTCCAGAACATTCTCAGGATTACCATTGATGAAAACCTTATCCCATATGCCCGCAATCGGATGGAAGGCGACGGGTTCGTTGATATTGGCATTTACAAAGTAGATGCGCACACGTTCACCTGGTTTTGATTGCAGCACCAACGATGAATCCGGATCATGCACTGGGTCGTAATTGAACATCTTGCCGTTGATCAAGGAACCGGCCCAGCCCTTGTTGGCGATCATGCCTTTGGCATCATCCGCATCAGGGAAATACTGCCCTTGAGCCAGGACGTATTCACGATCAGGTTTTGGAAACGCTTTGCTATAACCTTCTTTTGGATCAACAATGATCACGCCATACATACCGCGGGCAATATGCTGTGCCATTACGCTGGCACCACAGTGATACATCCAGACACCGGCGCGCTTGGCGGTAAACTTGAAGTGTTTAGTATTGCCTGGCTTAACCGGACCAAACTCATCCAACACATCAACTTCGGCGGCATGAAAATCCATTGAGTGAGATTCTTTGTTCTCTTTTGGGTTGACCAATTCGAAGTCAATCACATCACCCTCTTTCACACGCACAACCTTACCTGGTATGGCACCATCAAAGGTCCATGCTGGGTATTTAGTCCCCTTATTATCAATCTCTATCGCCGTCTCTTTGGCAATCATCTTTACATGAACAGTCTTCGCCAGTGCAATAGAGCCAGACAGCATCAATGCTGCGGCCACACTACCCAACGCAAATGTCTTCGCAAACTTATTTTTCATTTCCAGTCCTCCTGGTTTCTAACAAAACGCTCCCCCTCCAACAGGTGAGCAACTCATAGCGCGTTAAGATGTACCAGCCATAAATGTTGTTATCCACACTTGCACAGCTCTCGCAGATAACGCACTAAACTTTGAATCTCATCATCACTCAACACACCACCCCAGGGCGGCATGAGTACTGACTTATTGATCGCTTGCCCACCGTCCTTGATGGCCTCGAACAGCTCTTTATCAGAACGGGCCGACATTTCCCTGGCATCGGTATGATCACGTGGTTGTACCGACATATCGGGAATATTCATCCCCATGCCGTTGGCCAACATGCCGTGGCACTGCCAGCAATAGGTCTTATATAAGTCTGCACCGCTCTCTGCCGATGACACCAGTGGCGAAACAAGCAGGCCCAGCAACATCACTGCAACTTTCAATTCACGACGACTCATTGTGAACCCTCCTTGCTCAAGGCCCGAAAGTAATGCACCAGCTTCTGCAAATCCTTGTCCTTCAACGGTCGCCTGGGCATAAATGTCAGCGGCGACCATGCCTGTGGATTCTGAATAAAACTGATGATGTAATCTTCTTGCAGACGATCACCAACACTATAGACCTCCGGCCCACTGATGCCGCCATAGCCAGGCTCGATCTGATGACAACCAAGACAACCGCGAAACTTGTCGAATATCATCTCACCCATGCTGATTGAGATTGTTCCCGGCTTATAGGCGCCCGGCTGGATCAGCTCGCTCTTGGCCTTGCGCTGCATCAGAGCTATAGCAACCACCTTGGCTTCATCTGCACTCAGGGCCTGATGTTTAACCAGGCTATCTTCATCAACCACATCCTGCTCTACACCTGGTTTGATGTGATTACCATAAAACATGCCCGCAGGACGTATCCGTGTCGGTGCAACCAGCCACTGCTCTAACCAAACCTGTTTGTATTTGTTGCCGGCATAAGAAAGGTTTGGGCCTTTTAACGCCCAAAGCCCAGCCAGACTGCTTGGCCCAGCCCCCTTCAGGTCATGACACTCAACACAATCGGATTCGAGAATCTTGTCACCGGCATCGGCAACAACCATCGCACTAAACAGTACAGCCATAAGGCCCGCAGCCACCGCGAAAGGTTTATGCCATATCATCATTGTCCTTCCTATTTCTTTGATCGGCGTTTACGTTCTGCAACCGCGCCCTTAAAGCCTTCATGGTCAAACATGCCATAGCCTTGTTTGAGTGAGTCGCTATAGAAGAAGTTTGAGTCATAGACCTTGTTCTTCCAGACATACCAGTCATCCATAGGCACCCCGGCATATTCCATGACGGTGATCGGACCACCCGGAAACTTGCCGCCGGCAGTGACATGGGTATCAACATGGTCATGGAAGATAAAACGGCCTGGATTATCGGCCTCGATAATCACGTCATAACGCTCACCCGGTCCTACCATCACCGTGTCGGCATAGTAAGGCGTATCCAGCGGCAGGCCGTCTTTATGGGTCACCAGCATGTCGTGGCCATGGCTGTGCATAGCATGAGTAGCCCCGCCGGCACCGTAGAAGCGAATCCGCACCACATCGCCTTCCTCGATTCGTAATGGCTGAGTCAGCGGAAATGACTTGCCGTTAACAGAAAAATAATCAGCCACATCCATCGGTGTGCCGCCCTCGCCATACTTGTCGGCGGCGCTGGATTCCCAGGTGCTCATCATCATAATGACGTCCTTGGTGACACGCTTTTCGATTGGCAGAGGGTCTTTGGGATCTACGATTAAGGGGCCCCACATGCCGCGGATACCGACATGCTCGTTAACATTAACGTGGCAGTGATACCAGAGACTGCCAATCCGGTCGGCCTTGAATTTATAGGTGAAACTCTCGCCGGCCTCGATGGGTTTTTGGGTGACGCCAGGGACGCCATCCTGACGCCAGCTGCCCTTTTGATGAATGCCGTGCCAGTGGATGGTATGGGCGACGGAAGTGTTGTTCATGACATTGACGATGACATCATCACCTTCTTCCACATGAATCAACGGCCCTGGCACCTGGGCATTAAAGCCGAACACCTTATAATCCAGATTCGGCGCAACCTTGAGCGTTACTTCATCGATGCTCATGTCGAACTCGCGCTCTGCAGCCAAGGCCTGCCCACCGAGCATACTCAAGCTCAGCAACAACACGCTGAACATGCCTCTGCTGGACCTGCTCAGTTTTTCATTCCGGCCTTCACGTTTCATAGCTTCGTCTCCCCCGCCCAATTACGCTCCCTAAAATCCGAGCAAAACACTCAAGATATGTATATGAAATACATCTTTACCAATTCAAAAAAAGGCGCGGCAGTTTGTCGCACCCGAGAACAAGAGTATGAAAACATTCGCAGAAGAGTCAAGCAAAAAAACATATAAAAAATACATCTTTTTTCAATGAAGAGTAATTTTTTGTTAAATTACAACAAGATACAACCTAAACTCCGCAGCCAACACGAGCCTGCAGACCGCCCGAATGTAGTGCAAGCACGGTTTGGCCGGACTGAAAACGGCCCGCAGCAAGCAGATTATAAAGCCCAAACATCAGCTTTCCGGTATACACAGGCTCCAGCGGAATGGCATGCGCCGCCTCAAAACGACGTATAAAATCCAACAACTCAGGTCTGGTTTTGGCGTAGCCACCAAAGTGATAATCCAGTTCAATGCGCCAGTTATCAGGTTGCGGCGAGCCACTGGCCGCCAACAAGTCCTTGACCTCACCGCGCAAAAAACCGGCACCCTTCAGCACCGCCAGCCCCAGGGCATGACGGTCACCCTGCAAGCCGG